>Ga0172362_10001218_pt1 | contig 21901 bp, 19 predicted proteins | sample LakKivs1_kivu2a2_FD_114534 | JGI IMG/M metagenome (GOLD analysis project Ga0172362, IMG submission 114534) | Sediment microbial communities from Lake Kivu, Rwanda - Sediment s1_kivu2a2 | ecosystem: Environmental > Aquatic > Freshwater > Lake > Sediment | place: Rwanda: Western Province, Lake... | reverse complement strand
GTGCGTCGGCGCCTCTCCCGGATGAAGGGGGTGCCGGTCCTGAAGGCCAAGGAGCGCCTCTTTCGGATGCTGGCGCAGCGCGGCTTCAAGCGAGAGGTCATCTTCGACGTCTTGCAGCAGGAACTGCCTGACCATGAGACGCCTGACGACGAATGAGCTGAGGCAGAGTTTTTTGGATTTCTTCGCCGGCAAGGGCCACACCCTCGTGGCCAGTGACGCGCTCGTGCCGGCGAACGACCCGTCGGTGCTCTTCACCTCGGCGGGGATGAACCAGTTCAAGGACTACTTCCTGGGCAGGAAGACGGACCTGGCGCGGGCCGCGAGCTGCCAGAAGTGCTTCCGCACCGGCGACCTCGATGAGGTCGGGGCGACACCCTTCCACCACACGTTCTTTGAGATGCTGGGCAACTTCTCCTTCGGCGACTACTTCAAGTTCGAGGCGATCGCGTGGGCCTGGGAGTACGTGACGCGGGTCCTCCTTATAGGCCCCAAGGACCTGTGGATTTCAGTCTACGAGGATGACGCCGAGGCGTTGGGGATTTGGAAGAACGAGATCGGCGTGCCGGCGGACAAGATAAAAAAGTTCGGGGCCAAGGAGAACTTCTGGCCCTCGAACGCCATCGTCCAAGGCCCCAACGGCCCGTGCGGCCCGTGCTCGGAGATCTATTACACAAGGTCCGACGGCACGGACGTCGAGGTCTGGAACCTCGTCTTCACGCAGTTCGACCGCCGCGAGGACGGCACGCTCGCCCCCTTGCCCAAGAGGAACATCGACACGGGCATGGGCCTGGAGCGGATGAGCTCTGTCCTGCAGGGCGTGCTCTCCAACTTTGAGATCGACATCTTCGCGCCGATCGTGGCCGCCGTCCAGAAGGCTGTGGGCAGGACGGACACGCGCACCCTGCGCCTTTTGGCGGACCACGGCCGCGCCGTGGCCTTCTGCATCGGCGACGGCGTCCTGCCGTCGAACGACGGCCGCGGCTATGTCCTGCGCAAGCTGATCCGCCGCTGCCACTTCGTGCTCGGGGCCGAGAAACCCCAGCCTTTCTTGTACAAGGTCGTCTCCAGCGTGGCGGAGGCGATGCGCGTGCCGTACCCGGAGATTCTCGAGCGGCGCGACAACATCGCGCAGATCATTTGCGTGGAGGAAGAGAAGTTTATCAAGAACATTTTGGAGGGCGGCACGGAGCGCCTCTCGGCCGTCGTCGCCGATCTCAAGGCCAGGGGCCAGACGACCCTGGCGCCGGAGACAGGTCTGGACCTCTACGTCACGCACGGCATCCAGCCGTCCTTCACCGCCGACTTCTGCGAAAAGGCGGGGGTCCGCGTGGACCAGGAGGCCGTTCAGAAGCTCATAAAAAAAGAGCAGGAGCGTTCGCGCAGCGCGAGCAAGATGAGCAGCCAAATTTTTGCGGGAAGCGGCATCGTTTTCAAGCCCTCGGTTTTTGTCGGGTACGAGACCTTGACACAGGAGGCGCGCGTCGTCCAGCTCGCGGCCGACGGCAAGGAAGTCCAGGAAACGTCGTCAGGCAAACCCTTTGCCCTTGTTCTCGACAAGACCCCGTTTTATGCCGAGCAAGGCGGACAGACGGGTGACAGGGGCTGCCTGAAGGACAAGGCCGGCCGCGTCTTGGCGCGCGTCAGCGACACGCAGAGGCAGGACAAGGCGGTCGTGCACGAGGCGCGGCTCGAGGCGGGGGCACGGCTGGCCGTGGGTGATACGGTCACAGCCGAGGTCGACGCCGAGAGGCGGCATGCCGTCCAAAGGGCCCACACGGCCACGCACATCCTGCAGGCCGTGCTGCGCAGCGTCTTGGGGCAACACGTCCAGCAGGCGGGTTCCCACGTGGAGCCGGACCGCTTCCGCTTCGACTTCACGCACTTCAAGGAGATATCGCCCGAGGAGATGGAGGATGTCCAGCGGCTCCTGAATGAATACGTGATCCGCAACGACCAGTTGGCCGCCCGGCTGATGCCCAAAGAGGAGGCCCTCAAGACGGGCGCGATCGCGCTCTTCGGCGAGAAGTACGAGGAGAGCGTGCGCGTGGTCTTTATCGCGGATTACAGCAAGGAGTTCTGCGGCGGCACGCACCTCGGCCTGACCGGCGACATCGGCATGATCTTCATCACGGGCAGCTCCTCCGTCGGCAGCGGCCTGCGCCGCATCGAGGCCTTGACGGGCAATCTGGCCTTCGCAGAGGTCTTTGCGAGGATAGAGGCTTTGAAGGAGGACCTGGAGAAGAGCCGGGCCCGGGTCAAGGCGCTCGAAAAGGCCGAGGCCAAGGCCCGAGTCCGACAGGGCGAAGAGGAGATGAAGAAGAGACTCGAGGCGGCCAAGCCGAAGAAGATAAAGAATGTTTCCTTCGTCGCAGTATCATTTGAAGACCGCGACCCCGGCCTTCTGCGCACCGCCATCGACACGCTGAAGGCGAAGCATCCTGCCGGCCACGTTTTTCTCGTGAGTTCCCTTTTCGAGGGCAACGCCTATTTCGCGTGCGGTTCGACGAGCGGCGTCTCGGCCCATGCGTTGCTCCACAGGATTCTGAAAGAGAAGGGCGGCTCGGGCGGCGGCCGCAAGGACTTTGCCCAGGGCGGCATAAAGAATTTTACGGATGTGGCGTCCGTCGTTGAGACGGGCGTGGCCCTGATCAGGGAAGGCCGCGTTTAGGAGTCATCGTGAAGATCGTCAGACCTCCGTCTAAGGACCTCGAGAGATTCTATGCGCGCTTCGACCAGCTGGAGAAGCGCCGGGTCAAGGAGCGCGTGGTCCGCATCTTGAACGACGTGCGCCTGAGCGGCGATGCGGCGCTCCTGAAGTACATGTGGCGATTCGACGGGGTGAGGCTCACCCCCCGCCAGCTGCGCGTCACCGAAGCGGAGAAGAGCGCGGCCTACCAGGACATCAAGCCCGAGTTTGTCACGACGCTCAAGAAGATCTTCGCCAACATCGAGAAGTTTTACCTGAGACAGCTCAAGCGCTCCTGGCGCCATACGTCCGCGGACGGGGTGATGCTCGGCGAGAAGATAGACGCGCTCGAACGCGTGGGCGTCTACGTGCCGGCCGGCACGGCGCCCCTGGTCTCGTGCGTCTACATGAGCGTCCTGCCGGCCCGCGTCGCGGGCGTGGCGGACATCGTCCTCGCGACGCCGCCGGACACGAACGGCCACATCAACCCCCACATCCTGGTCGTGGCCGACCTGCTGAAGGTCCAGGAGATCTACAAGGTCGGCGGCGCCCAGGCCATCGCCGCCCTGGCGTACGGCACGAAGACCATCCGCCGCGTCGAGAAGGTCGTCGGTCCGGGCAACAACTATGTCACCGAGGCCAAGCGACAGGTCTTCGGATACGTCGACATCGACATGCTGGCGGGCCCGACAGAGCTCGTCGTCATCGCCAACCGCTACAGCGAGGTCAAGCATGTGGTGGCCGACCTGGAGGCCCAGGCCGAGCACGTGGGGGGCCAGGCCGTTCTCTTGACGCCGAGCAGGCAACTCGCGCGCCAAGTCAAGCAGGCCCTGCCGGCGTGCCGCGGCGGCGTGATCGTCCTCGTCAAGAACATCGAGGAGGCGATCGCGATCAGCAACCGGATAGCGCCCGAGCACCTTGAGATCCTGACGCCCAATCCGCGCAAGTGGGTCAAGAAGGTCCGCAACGTGGGCGCGCTCTTTTTGGGTCCCTTTTCGCCGGTGGCGGTCGGCGATTACTACGCCGGCCCGAGCCACGTCCTGCCGACGGGCGGCACGGCGCGTTTCTTCTCAGGGCTTTCGGCCGGCGACTTCTTGCGCAGCACCCACATCATATCCTACTCGAGGAAGGCCCTCGAGGAGGCCCGGCCGCACATCGAACGGCTCTGCCAGATCGAGGGCCTGGGGAAGCACGACGCGTCCGTGAAGCAGCGGTTCGAATAGTGTCGGTTGGCGGGTGGCCGGGGCGGCTCGGCCCATCCGTCCCCCTTCAGGGGAGGGATGGGTGACGCGAGGACGGATGGGGCGGACGCCCCGGACAGGACCCGCCGACTCGAAAGCCTATTATCTGAGACGAGGTCAACCATGAAACGTACAGCGACGGTACGGCGCAAGACGACGGAGACGCAGGTGAGCGTCACCCTCTGCCTGGACGGCAAGGGCACGTACAGCGTCAAGACAGGCATATCGTTTTTGGACCACATGCTCGTCCTCCTGAGCCGCCACAGTTTGATCGACCTTGACGTGGCCGCCAAGGGCGACGTCGAGGTGGACATCCACCACACGAACGAGGACGTGGCCCTGGCGCTGGGCGAGGCGCTCGACAAGGCGCTGGCCAAGCGCGCCGGCATCAAGCGTTTCGGCGAGGCGACGGTGCCGATGGACGAGGCGCTCGTGCGCGCGGCCGTGGACGTCTCGGGCCGGCCGTTCCTCAAGATCTCCCGGGGCAAGGCCCGCATCAAGGACATGCCGGGGTACAGCCTGAACTATGCCGAGCAGTTTTTCCGTGCGCTGACGACGAAGGCGGGGCTGACCCTTCACATCGACATCCTGGACGGCGCGGACGCGCACCACGTGTTGGAGGCGGCCTTCAAGGCCTTTGCCAAGGCCCTGATGCGCGCGGTGGAGAAGGAGGCCAGGTCAGGCCGTGTTCCTTCTACCAAGGGGCGGCTTTAACCATGCCGCAGCGCGTGGTCATCATCGATTACGGGATGGGTAACCTGTTCAGCGTGCGCCATGCCTTCGCAGCACTGGGGGCGAAGGCCCGCGTCGCCGGGTCGCGGCGTGGCCTCAAGGGCTGTGACGGGCTCGTCTTGCCCGGCGTGGGCGCCTTCGGCGACGCGATGCGTGAATTAGAGAAGCGGGATCTGATCGCGCCTATCCGTGATTTTGTCCGTACGGGCAGGCCTTTTCTGGGAATCTGCTTGGGGATGCAACTGCTCCTCGACACAAGCGAGGAGTCGCCCGGCGTCGATGGGCTGGGGCTGGTCGCCGGAAGCGTGCGGCGTTTCGGTCGGCGCCTCAAGTGCCCCCACATAGGCTGGAACAAGATCGAGGCTGTCCAGGGACAAGCGCTCTTTGCCGGCGTCAAGAGGCCCCTCTACGCGTACTTTTGTCACTCGTATTTTGTCGTGCCCAAGAAGGCGGGCGTTGCGATTGGTTGGACGCGTTACGGCGGCCGCTTCGCCTCGGTCGTGCGTGACGCCAACGTGTATGGCGTCCAGTTCCACCCGGAGAAGAGCCAGGAGACAGGGCTGCGTCTTCTGGAAAATTTCTTAAGACGATGCTGATCATACCTGCTATCGACATTATGAAAGGTCGTGTGGTGCGGTTGGCGCGCGGCAAGTTCGACAAGGCCACGGTCTACGACGAGTCGCCGCTGGGGTATGCCCAGCGGTGGGCGGGGGAGGGCGCGACGCTCATCCACGTCGTGGACCTGGACGGCGCGCGGGAGGGCACGCCCCAGAACCTCGAAGTCATTCAGCAGATGGCACGGCAGGTCAATGTCAAGATCGAGGTGGGCGGCGGCATCCGCACGGTCGAGACGATCCAGCGGTATCTGGCGGCGGGGGTCGAGCGCGTGGTCCTGAGCACGAAGATCCTCGAGGACGCCTCGTTCCTGCTGAGCCGCGAGATCAAGGGCCATTTGGCCCGCGTATCCCTGAGCATCGACATCAAGCATTTGACGTCGGCCGAGCTCGTCACCGGCGGCACGGGCGGCTGGACGCAGAACGGCGACCTCCTGATCGACGTCCCCAGCCTGGTTCAGTCCGTGACGCAGGCGGGCCTGAAGTTTTTGAACTTTTCCGACATCGCCCGCGACGGGATGCTCTTAGGGCCGGACACCGAGAAGATCCTGTATTTCCTCAAGGGGGTGCGCAGGGCGGCGTCCCAGCCCCTCTTCATCAGTTATGCGGGCGGGATCGGGTCGCTCGAAGACCTGAAGGCGCTGAAGGCGCTGGGCGCCGACGGGGCCGACGCCGTGATCGTGGGCCGCGCCCTTTACGAGAACAAGTTCACGCTGAAGGACGCCGTCGCCGCTGGGAGCTGACGGGATGCTGACCAAGCGCATCATACCGTGTCTGGACGTCAAAGAGGGGCGCGTGGTGAAGGGGGTGCGGTTTGTCTCCCTTCGCGACGTTGCAGACCCCGTCGAGACTGCCAAGGCCTACGAAAAACAGGAGGCCGACGAACTGGTCTTTCTCGATATCACGGCCAGTTATGAGGGCCGCCGCACGATGGTCGACGTGGTGCGGCGCGTGGCCGCCGAGGTCTTCATGCCCTTCACGGTCGGCGGCGGCGTCAACACGCTCTCGGACATACGGGACCTTCTCACCGCCGGCGCGGACAAGGTCTCCATCAACACGGCTGCGGTGAAGCGGCCGCGCCTGATCCAAGAGGCGTCCCGGCGTTTCGGCAGCCAGTGCATCGTGGTGGCCATCGACGCGCGCAAGAAGCCCGGCCGGCGCAAGGGCTGGGAGGTCGTGATCAACGGCGGCAGGACGGCGACGGGCATCGACGCCGTGCGCTGGGCGCGCCGCGCCGCGCGGCTGGGCGCCGGCGAGATCCTTCTGACGAGCATGGACACCGACGGCACCCAGGACGGCTACGACATCCCGTTGACGCGGGCGGTTGCCTCGGCCGTTGCCATCCCCGTGATCGCCTCGGGCGGGGCCGGCACCCAAGAGCACTTCGCCGAGATCCTCACGCGCGGAGGCGCTGACGCGGCCCTCGCCGCGAGCGTCTTCCACTATGGCACCTACACCATCGCGGCCGTGAAGAGATACCTGAAGAAGAAGGGCGTGCGCGTCCGCCTTTAAGAAGGATATGATGACAAAAGAAGAGGGGAAGAATATCCGCAGCATCCGCGAGCTCAGGTTCGACGCCAAGGGCCTTATCCCGGCGGTCATCCAGGACGCCCGGACCGGCGAGGTCCTGATGCTCGCGTACATGAACGCAACCTCTCTCAAGCGGACCATCAGGCTCAGGAAGACGTGTTTCTGGTCGCGCTCGCGCAGGGCCTACTGGGTCAAGGGCGAGACCTCCGGCCATTTTCAGCACGTCAAGAGCATCGCCTACGACTGCGACCGCGACGCTTTGGTCATCAAGGTGCGTCAGATCGGCGCCGCCTGCCACACGAACAAGAGGAGCTGCTTCTACCGCAAGCTGAAGCTGAAATAATGAGACAAAAGGGCCTGGCCCATGTGTCTCACCATTGGCCTCTCGCCGTCTGGGGTCGTTCGCAGACCCCCGTAGCGGCAGGGGCGAGACCCTGGCTTTTTCGAGGCCGGGGGGAACCACGGGAGGGTTCCCCAAGGGGGAGCGGGGGACAAGAATGACCCCAGGCGGCGAGAAAGTAGCCAAGGAAGCGGTTTATGTATCCGGACGTTAGGACATTCCAGAAGCTGGCGAAGAAGGGCAATGTCATCCCGGTGTACGAGGAGATCCTCGCGGACCTGGAGACGCCGGTTTCGGCGTTTCTGAAGGTCGGCCAGGGGGAGTACGCGTACCTGCTGGAGTCTGTCGAGTCGCAGGAGAACATCGGCCGTTATTCTTTTCTTGCTGCGAGTCCGTCGCTGGTCTTCGAGTCCAAGGGCCGCCGCGTCACGATCCGGAGGGCCAGCCGCGACGGTTACCGCGTGCGGCGCTTGACGGCGTGCGCCGACCCCCTGACCGAGCTGCGCGGCCTCATGGCGGGCCTGCGCCACGTGGCCGTCGACGGGCTGCCGCGGTTCTGCGGCGGGCTCGTCGGGTACATGGGCTATGACATGGTGCGTTTTTTTGAGCGCATTCCCGACGAGAATCCGGACGACCTCAAGGTGGCGGACAGCCTCTTCATGTTCTCGGACACGCTCCTCATCTTCGACCACGTCAACCGCAAGATCAAGGTCGTGGCGAACGCCTTTTTGAAGGACAGTTCGCCGGCGGCGGCGCGGCGCGCCTACGAGAGGTCCCGGCGTAAAATCCGCGACGTGCTGCGGCGTCTTAAGAAACCGCTTGTGGGTTCGGCCTTTGTCCCTCATGCGTCCGGCTCCGTGCCCATCACCTCGAACGTCACGCGGTCGCAGTTCAAGAAGGCGGTTCGCAAGGCCAAGGAGTACATCCGCAGGGGCGACATCATCCAGGTCGTCCTCTCCCAGCGCTTTACGGCGCCACTCAAGACGAGGAGTTTTGACGTGTACCGTTCCCTGCGGGCGGTCAATCCGTCGCCGTATATGTTTTACCTGAAGATGAGGGACCTCGTCCTGGTCGGCTCTTCGCCGGAGCTTTTGGTGCGCTGCGAAGAGGGGGTGGTGAATACGCGGCCGATCGCCGGCACCCGGCCGCGCGGTAAGAACGAGGCCGAAGACAACCGGCTGGTCAGGGAGCTTCTGGCGGACGCCAAGGAACGGGCCGAGCACCTGATGCTGGTGGACCTGGGCCGCAATGACCTGGGCCGTGTCTGCTCGTATGCGAGCGTCAAGGTCGATGAGTTCATGACGGTCGAAAAGTATTCCCACGTCATGCATCTTGTCAGCAACGTGACCGGCCGCCTGAAGAAGGGCAAGGACGCCTGGGACGCGCTCGTGGCGTGTTTTCCGGCCGGGACCTTGAGCGGCGCACCCAAGATACGCGCCATGGAGATCATCGACGAGCTGGAGACGGTGCGCCGCGGGCCCTACGGCGGCGCCATCGGGTATTTCAGCTTTTCCGGGAACCTCGACTCCTGCATCATCATCCGGACCATTGTGATCAAGAAACAGCGGCTCTACATGCAGGCGGGGGCCGGCATCGTCGCGGCCTCTGACCCCGATCGCGAGTACCAGGAGACCGTCAACAAGGCGCGCGCCCTCATGGAGGCCGTGCGCGGTTGCTGAATTGAGACTTTTTGACCAGGTCAAAAAGTCTCAAATAGTGAGACTGAAAGACCAGGTCAAAAAGTCTCACCTTAACTAAGGAGGAAGCCGAATGGCAGTAAGTATCAGGCTCAAGAAGGTATCCGACTCGGCCAAGAAGCGGTACAACTTCCGCATCGTCGCGATCGAGGACAGCGATCCGCGCGACGGCCGAGTGCTCGATGAGTTGGGCTACTACGACCCCGCCAAAGAACCGGCGGCGTTCAAGGTCGACAGGAACAAAATCGCCTCCTGGGTCCAGAAGGGGGCCCGTCTTTCGTCGACGGTCAAGAGCATCGTCAAGAAGGCCGCCAAGGCGTAGGCCGCTTAAGAGACGGAGGAAAGATGACACCCGACCAGATACTGCTGCTGCTCGTTATCTTTGGAATCTTCTACTTCGTGTTGATCCGGCCGCAGCAGAAGCAGCAGAAAGAGTTCAAGGACATGCTGGACAGCCTCAAGAAGAACGACCAGGTGGTGACCGTGGGTGGCGTCCACGGCACGATCGTCAACATCAAGGAAAAGACCCTCGTCATCCGCGTCGACGACAACACGCGTCTGGAGATCGACAGGACGGCCGTGGCCCGCAAGGAGAAGGCGGCCTGAAGGAGATTCCATGCAGAAGAACCTGTTAGGGCGCTTCCTCATCATTGGCGCCGTCCTGCTCGCGGCGGTGTTTCTGGCCTTTCCCCTCGACAAGCGCATCAATCTCGGCCTGGACCTGCAGGGCGGCATGTATCTCATTCTTCGCGTTGATACCTCCCAGCTCGAGGAGGACGCGCGTCATGACGCGGTGGAGCGGGCGCAGGAGATATTGCGCAACCGCATCGACGAGTTCGGCGTGCGCGAACCGATGATCCAGATCCAGGGTGAAAATCAGATCGTGATCCAGCTGCCCGGGATGACGGACCGCAAGCGCGCCCTCGATCTCATCGGGCGCACGGCGCTTTTGGAGTTTAAGCTCGTCAGCGACGATGTGAAGGCCCTCTCCGAGGCGATCGAAGGCAACGTGCCGCAGGGTTATGAGCTCAAGGAGTTGGACAAGGAGAATATCCTGGTCAAGACCACCGCCGACCTGACCGGCGATTACCTGGAGACGGCGGACGTGCGCTTCGACCAGGGCGCCTACGGCCAGCCCATCGTGGCGATGAAACTGAAAGGCGAGGGGGTCAAGCAGTTTGCCCAGTTGACCAAGGAGAACGTCGGCCGGCTCTTGGCCATCGTCCTCGACGGCAAGGTATACTCGGCCCCGCGCATTAATGAACCCATCCCCAGCGGCGAGGCGGTCATCTCCGGCCGCTTCACGCCGGACGAGGCGAAGGACCTGGCGATCGTGCTGCGTTCCGGAGCGCTGCCGGCCCCTCTTATCATTGAGGAAGAACGGACCGTGGGGCCCCTGTTGGGGCAGGATTCCATCCGCACCGGAATCGCGGCCTGCGTGGTGGGTGGTTTTTTGGTGTTGTTTTTCATGGTTTATTATTACGGCGTGACGGGCATGGTCGCCAACCTCGCCTTAGTACTCAACGTCTTGTTGATCATGGGCGGCCTGGGACTTTTTCATGCCACGCTGACCCTGCCGGGCATCGCCGGTATCATTTTGACGCTCGGCATGGCGGTCGACGCCAACGTCTTGGTCAATGAGCGCATGCGCGAGGAGCTTGCGGCGGGCAAGACGCTGCGCATGGCCGTTTCCCAGGGGTATGACAAGGCCTTCACGGCCATCTTTGATTCCAACATCACGACGCTGATCGCCGCCTTTTTCCTCTTCCAGTTCGGCACCGGGCCCATCCGCGGTTTTGCCGTGACCCTGACCATCGGTTTGATCGCCAGCTTTTTTACGGCCGTTGTCGTCACGCATTTCGTCTTCGACTTTTTGCTGTTCAAAAACATGTTCAAGGGCGTGCGGTTCAGGAGTTTCTTCAAGGCCGGAACGCATTATGATTTTATCAAAGCGCGTATTTTTGCCTTCGTGTTCTCTAGCTTGCTTTTTGTTGCGGGGATGGCGGCCCTGATCCAAAAGGGCGAGGGGGCCTTCGGGATCGAATTTACGGGCGGCGAGGTCCAGGAATACCTGTTTCGCAGGCCGCTGCCTTTGGCGACGGTCCGCCATTCCCTGCAGAACGTCGGCATGGGCGATGCCAACATCCAGCAGGTCAAGGAAGACCCCCGCAAGGTCATTATCCGGGGCAACCAGGATTCCGGGGACAAGGTCCAGGCGCAGTTTCGTCAGGATTTCACTGATAACCCTTTTGACATCCTGCGGATCGAAAAGATCGGGCCGACCGTCGGCAGCATGCTTAAAAGGAAGGCCGTTCTCGCTATCGTCTGGTCGCTGTTGGGTATCCTTGTCTATGTGGCCGCGCGCTTTAAGCATCTTGACTTTGCCGTCGGCGGCGTCTTTGCGCTCCTGCACGACGTGGTTTTGACGCTGGGTTTCGTGGTCCTGATCGGCCGTCAGGTGGACCTCCTCCTGGTGACGGCGCTCTTGACGATCGCCGGTTATTCGATCAACGATACGATCGTCATCTATGACAGGGTGCGCGAGCTCGTGCGCGTGCGGCACAGGGAGTCCCTGCGCGACGTCATCAATCTGGCGCTCAACCAGACGTTGCCGCGCACGATCCTGACGTCCCTGTCGACGCTTTTGGTGGTGATCTCCCTGGTCGTGCTGGGCGGTCAGATCCTGAACACCTTTTCCCTGGCGCTGCTTTTCGGTTTCGTGATCGGTTGTTATTCGACGATGTTCATCGCCAGCCCCATCGTCCTGGCCTGCCGGTCGCTGATGCGCCCCGGTCATCGCCGTTCCTAGCCCGCGATATGTTCCGATCTTTCAAGTTCTTCGTCGGCCAATCCATAGAGGTCGCGGCCTTTTGCCGTTCTTTGTCAGATCTGGGGTATGGTTTTCAGGACTCGGTCCAGGAAGAGGGGGACTTCGCCCGGCGGGGCGGCATCGTCGACGTCTTCCCCGTGACCTTCGAGCTGCCCGTGCGGGTCGTCTGGGACGCCGGCACGATCCAGTCGGTCAAGAGCTTCGGCCTCGAGACCGGGGAGTCGGTCTGGGAGCACCAGATCGTCATCGTCCTGCCGCGCCGCACGCAGATCCACGTGGAACCGGGCGGCATCCCATGCGAGGTGCCGCTGGCGAACTTCGTCGACATCCAGAGGGGCGACCTCGTCGTCCACCAGCAGTACGGTATCGGTCGGTTTCTGAGGATGGAGAAGGTCGCGCGGCCCGACGGCGTGCGGGACCACATGGTCATCAAGTACGCGGGCGAAGACACGCTTTTCGTCGCCGCAGACCAGATGCACCTCGTCCAGAAATACGTGAGCCTGGGCGGCCGCCGGCCGGCCCTGCACCGGCTCGGCTCGGCACAGTGGCGCCGCGTCCGCATGCGCGCCCAGCGCGCGACCATCAAGGTGGCGCTCGACCTCTTGAAGCTTCAGGCCATGCGCAAGGCCATGGGCGGCTTCGTCTTCTCGGCGGACAAGGAGTGGCAGAAGGCGTTCGAAGCGACCTTTCCCTTCAAGGAGACGCCGGACCAGAAGGCGGCCGTGGCCGCGACCAAACGCGACATGGAGGCACCCTACCCGATGGATCGCCTCCTGTGCGGGGACGTCGGCTACGGCAAGACAGAGGTCGCCATGCGCGCGGCCTTCAAGGCCGTGATGGACGCCAAGCAGGTCGCCTTCCTCGTGCCGACGACGGTCCTCGCCGAACAGCACTACCAGAATTTCATAAAGCGCCTGAAAGATTTCCCGGTCCGTGTGGAGATGCTCAGCCGCTTCAAATCCCCGGCCCAGCAGAAGCAGATCATCGCCGACCTCGGCCAGGGGAAGGTCGACATCGTGATCGGCACGCACCGGCTCTTCTCCGGGGACATCGCGTTCCGCGACCTGGGGCTTGTCATCATCGATGAGGAGCAGCGGTTCGGCGTCAAGGACAAGGAACGCTTGAAGCAGATGCGCGCCCTGGTGGACGTCTTGACCCTGACGGCCACGCCCATCCCGCGCACGCTCTACATGGCGCTGATGGGCGCCAGGGACATCTCGATCATCAACACGCCGCCGCAGAACCGGACGGCGATCGCCACGCACGTCGTGGCGCGCGACGAGGCGCTGGTGAGCCAGGCCCTGCACCGGGAGCTCAAGCGCCGCGGCCAGGTCTTTTTCGTCCATAACCGCGTCGAGGACATCGAGGAGGTGGCCGCAACGGTTCGTCGCCTGGCCCCCAAAAACGCGCGCGTCGTTTGGGCCCACGGCCAGATGCCGGCCAAGGCGCTCGAGAAGGTGATGATCGATTACCTGAACGGCGCCATCGATGTCCTGGTGGCGACGACCATCATCGAGTCCGGCATCGACGTCCCCAACGCGAACACGATGATCGTTCACAACGCGGACTGCTTCGGCCTGGCGGACCTGCACCAGATGCGCGGCCGCGTCGGCCGCTTCGACCGCAAGGCGTACGCGTACTTCGTCGTCGACGAGACAAAACCGTTGACGCCGGAATCCAAGAAGCGGCTGGAGGCCATCCACGCCTACAGCCAGCTGGGGTCGGGCTTCAAGATCGCGATGGAGGACTTGGAGATCCGGGGGGCCGGCAATCTCCTCGGCGTCCAGCAGCACGGCCACATCGCCCAGGTCGGGTTCGACATGTACTGTCGGCTGTTGCGCGAAGCGGTCTCGGCATTGGAGAAGAGCATCCCATGAGGCGTTTCCTCGTCGTTCTTTTTTTCTGTTGCGTTTTGTCGCCGCCGGCCTTCGGCCAGAGGATCGACAAGATCGTCGCCATCGTCAATTCGGACGTCGTCACGGAGCAGGACCTGGACGTCTTTATGAAGGTGGCAGAGGTTTCCCTGGAGGATGCGGACGTCGACGCCGAGGCCGCGCGCCAGCTCTTGATCGAGCGGCTCGTCGAGGACCACCTGATCCTGCAGGAGGCCAAGGTCCAGCAGCTGAAGGTGGACGAAGAGGCCATCGATGAGCGCATCCGCAACCTGAAGTTCCGTGCCGGCAGCGGGGTGGCCTTTGACCAGGCCCTGCGCAGCCAGGGGCTCTCCTTGGCCGAGCTGCGCGCCAAGCTGCGCGAGCAGTACCTCGTCTATGCCGTGATCCAGCGCGAGGTGCGCGAGAAGGTGATGGTGACGCCCCGCGAGGTGACCGATTATTACCAGGAGCACACGTCGATGTTTTCGGTGCCCGAGTCCGCTGTCGTGGACACGGTCTTTGTCAAAGACCAGGAGACAGCCGCCGCTGTCCGGGAGGCGCTGGCCAAGGGCGAGTCCTTTGACGTCGTCTTTGAAAAGCATTCCCAGCGGGCCAACCTGGGCTCGGTGCGCCGGGGCCAGCTCAAGAAGGAGTTGGAGGATTTCGTCTTCGGCCTTGAGCCCGGCGTCCCGTCGCAGCCGTACGCGTTTGACGACGGCTACTACGTCTTTGTGCTGCGGCGCATCGAGGCGCCCACGCGCGAACCGCTCGACGAGGTGAAGGCCGAGATCAAGAAGGCGCTGGAGGCCGAAAAGTTCGAGAGGGCCTACAAGGTGTGGATCGAGGGCCTCAAGCAGAAGGCGTACATCTCCATCAGGGAGGAATGAAGACCACTTCTGTCGCGGTCACAATGGGCGACCCCGCCGGGGTCGGTCCCGAGGTGTTGGTCAAGGCCTTGCGCCGCGCGCGTCGCATGAAGGGTGCGGCCTTTTTTGTTTTGGGCGACGCCCCTCTCCTGAGGCATTACGGGTTTCGGGCCGGCGACAACGTCCGCCTGCTCGACTATCATGCCGCCGCGTCCGTGCCCCTTCATTCGGCCGGCAGGCCGTCGCGCGCCACGGCGGCGGCAAGTCTTTTTTATCTCGAAGAGGCCGTTTTTCTCCTGCGTCAAAAGGTCTGCGCCGGCCTCGTGACCGCGCCTGTCTCCAAGCGCGGCATCCAGGCCTGCGGCGTGCCGTTCAGCGGCCACACGGAGTTCCTGATGGATCGCTTTGGCGTCAGGGACGTCGCGATGGTCTTTGCCGGCGCGCACCTCAAGGTCGCGCTCGTCACGCGGCACCTGGCTTTGCGCGAGGCCGTGCGCGTCCTCGACCGCAAGCGCATCGTCGCGTGCGGCCGACTTACACTGGGGCTGCTCAAGGACCGCTTCGGCGTCAAGAGGCCGCGCATCGCCGTCTGCGGGCTGAACCCGCACGCCGGTGAGGCCGGGCTCTTTGGTGACGAGGAGGCGCGCCACATCATCCCCGCCATCCGCGGCCTGAACAGGGAAGCGACGGCCTGCTTCAGCGGCCCCTGGCCGGCGGACACCGTCTTTCAGGCTGCCTGCGCCGGCAGGTTTGACGCCGTCTTGGCAATGTATCATGACCAGGGGCTTGCGGCCTTCAAGGCGCTGGACTTTTCCACCGGCGCGCAGATCTCCGCCGGCCTGCCCTTTGTGCGCACCTCGCCGGTTCACGGCACGGGCTTCGACATCGCGGGAAAGGGCAGGGCCCACCCCGGCTCGATGGAGGCGGCGCTGCGGCTGGCCGCGGAGCTCTGCAGGAGGACTTCCTGATGGCCGGCGGGCTGCCTCCTCTGCGGCGCTTCGGTCAGCACTTCCTCGTCGACCCGAATATCCAGCGAAAGATCCTTGCTTGTCTCGACCTCTCTGTCCGCGACGTCGTGCTCGAGATAGGCCCTGGAGACGGTGCCCTCACGCGTCCTGTCATGGAGCGCGTGCGCCGCGTCGTGGCTGTTGAGGTTGACCGGGGCCGCGCCGCGGCCTTGCAGGCGTCCCTCCCGAAACGCTGCCGCACCACCGTCCTGTGCCAGGATATCCTCAAGACAGACCTTAAAGAGATCGCCCGCCGCTTTCGCGCCGGCCGGATCGTTGTTCTCGGTAATATACCTTATAATATTACCTCCGCTATCCTGGAGTTTCTGTGCGCGGCGTCCCCCATCGTCAAGACCGCCTACCTGACCGTCCAAAAAGAGGTGGCGGGTCGCCTCAGTGCTCCGCCAGGCACCAAGGCCTACGGCTCTCTGACGTGTTTTGTCCGCCACCACTTTGCTGTCAAGGCGCTCTTCTATATCCGGCCGGGGTCATTCAGGCCGGCGCCCCACGTGACGTCCACCTTCATGCGCCTGACGCCCCTGGATCGCCGGCGGTCAGGCGCGAAATCCGAAGCGCTCCTTTTTCAGGTCATCCGCACGGGCTTTGGCCAGCGCCGCAAGCGGCTGGCCAAGGCACTGAAGGCGCTGGTCCCCGCCACGCTTTTGAGCTCGGCCAATGCCGCAGGGTTCCTCGGCCGGCGCGCCGAAGAGCTGAGCCTGGAGGAGTTTACGGCACTGTCCAATCTAATTTTTGACATTCAATTCCGGCGATGATATAGTGAGCGAGTTATGCCTATTTCAAAAGACGAAGTCCGTTATATCGCGCACCTCGGCCGCCTGGGGCTGACCCCTGAAGAGATCGAACATTTCCAGGGGCAGCTGGAAGGGATCCTGGCCTACATCGACAAGCTCAAGTCTTTGGATGTCAAGGAGGTCGAGCCCACGGCCCACGTCCTGGACATCAGCAACGTCCTGCGGCAGGATGCGCCCCAACCGCCGCTGGAGACGGAGAAGGCCCTGCGCATCGCGCCGCAGAGAGAAGGCGACTTTTACAAGGTCCCGCGGGTGATTGAATGAGCTTGAACGCCCTCACCGCAACGGCCCTCTTGGAGCGTCTGCGCGTCCAAAAGGCGACGCCTGAGGCGCTGCGCGCTGACTTGAAGAAGCGTTTCGCCGGCGTCGAGCAGAGGGTGCGCGCCTTTGCGCGGCCGCCGGACTTTAAGGCACCCCCCGCCTCTGCCGACGGGCCGCTCAAGGACATCCCCGTCGTCATCAAGGACAATATCTGCAGCAACGGCGAGGCGACAGAGTGTTGTTCGAAAATACTGGCCGGGTTCGTGGCGCCGTACGACGCGACGGTCGTGACAAAGCTTAAAGAGGCCGGCGCCTTCATCCAGGGCAAGGCGAACATGGACGAGTTCGCCTTTGGTTCTTCGTGCGAGACGTCCTGTTTTTACCCGACGCGCAACCCGTGGGACCTAAAGCGCGTGCCCGGCGGGTCGAGCGGCGGTTCGGCGGCCTGCGTGGCCGCGGACGAGGCCGTGATGGCGCTTGGTTCGGACACGGGCGGATCCATCCGGCAGCCCGCCGCGTTCTGCGGCGTGGTGGGGATGAAGCCGACGTACGGCCGCGTCTCGCGCTACGGCTTGATCGCCTTTGCCTCGAGCCTCGATCAGATCGGGCCTTTGACCAAAGACGTGAGGGACAACGCGCTCCTGCTGCGCACGATCGCCGGCCGCGACGAGCGTGACGCGACCTCTGTCAACGTCCCGGTCCCGGATTACACGAAGGCGCTGGGACGCGACGTCAAGGGCCTGCGCGTGGGTCTGCCGCGCGAGTATTTCATTGAAGGGATGGATCCCGAGGTGCGCGCTGCGCTCGATGGGGCGGTCGCGCTCCTGAAGAAGCACGGCGTCGCCTTCCTTGAGGTGAGCCTCCCGCACACCGAGTATGCGGTGGCGACGTATTACATCGTTGGGACCGCCGAGGCCTCCTCGAACCTGGAGCGATACGACGGCGTTCAGTACGGCCTGCGCCGTCTCGACCCATCCAACAAGGAAGACGCCGCGCTCGCGGCCATGTACAAGAAGACACGCGGCGAGGGCTTCGGACCCGAGGCCAAGCGCCGCATCATCCTGGGCACGTATGTCTTGTCGAGCGGTTACTACGAGGCGTACTACGGCCGGGCGCTCAAGGTGCGCACCTTGATCCGCCGCGACTTCGAGGAGGTCTTTGCCGAGTGCGACCTCATCGCGACGCCGACATCGCCTTCGGCGGCCTTTCGGCTGGGCGAGAAGACGGACGACCCGCTGTCGATGTACCTCTCGGACATTTACACCATCTCCGCGAACCTGGCGGGCCTGCCGGCGCTTTCGGTCCCGTGCGGCATGACGAAGAGCGGCCTGCCCATCGGCCTGCAGATCTTGGGCAGGCCCTTTGACGAGGAAGGCATTTACCGCCTGGCGCACTTCTACGAGCAGAAGACGCCCTGGCACACGATGAAACCGAAGCTGTAGCGTGCTACTCGATCGGCACGGCCATTCTTTCTCTCGGGGCCTGGGGTCATTTTTGCCCCCCGGTCCCCCTTGGGGAACCCTCCCGTGGTTCCCCCCGGCCTCGTGTGAGCCAGGGTCTCCCCTCCGCTACGGGGGGCTGCGAACGACCCCAGGCCCCTCGAGGGCCAACGGTCGCACCGGCCGCTGAGAGGCAAATTACTTATGAGCTCACAAAAATTTGAGCCGGTGATAGGGCTGGAAGTGCACGTTCAGCTGAAGACGAAGACGAAGATTTTCTGCGGCTGCGCGAACGGCTTCGGCGCGCCTGAGAACACGCAGATCTGCCCGGTCTGCCTCGGTCTGCCCGGCTCGTTGCCGGTCCTGAACGCCGAGGCGCTGCGCAGCGCCGTGAAGGCGGGGCTGGCGCTGGGCTGCACCGTTCGGCCCTTCACGAAGTTTGACCGCAAGAACTACTTTTATCCGGACCTGCCCAAGAACTTCCAGATTTCACAGTACGACCTGCCGCTCGCCGAGCACGGCCGTATGGCGATCAAAGGCGGTAACGTCTCGAAGGAGGTCCGTATCAGGCGCGTCCACCTGGAGGAGGACGCAGGCAAACTCCTGCATCCGGAAGGCAGCGGCTCGAGCCTCGTGGATTTCAACCGTTGCGGTGCGCCGCTGCTGGAGATCGTCTCGGAACCGGACATCTTTTCTCCGGAGGAGGCCTATATCTATCTGACGGGGCTCAAGCTCTTATTGCAGTATCTGGGTGTCTCTGACTGCGACATGGAGAAGGGGACCCTGCGCTGCGACGCGAACATCTCGATGCGGCCGGCTGGCACGAGGGGCTTGGGTACCAAGACGGAGCTCAAGAACATGAACTCGTTCAAGGCCGTGCGCGCGGGCCTTGAGTTCGAGATCAGCCGCCAGACCGGCGCGCTGGAGGCCGGCGAGCCCCTCACGCAGGAGACGCGGCTCTGGGACGAAGAGAGCCAGACGACCCGCTCCATGCGTTCAAAAGAAGAGGCGCACGACTACCGCTACTTCCCCGAGCCAGACCTGCCACCCTTTACTTTTACCGCTGCGGACATCGAGAAGCTGCGGCAAGAGCTGCCCAAGCTGCTGCCGCTGGAGCGGGAGAAGCAGTTTTGCGCGGATTACGGACTCGCGCAAAAGGAAGCGGCGCTCTTGGTCGGCACCAAGTATATGGCTGATTTTTTCGAGGAAGGGGTCAGGCTCTATAAAGAACCCAAAAAGATCGCCCATTGGTTGATGGGGCCGGTCCTGGCGCAGTCGAACGCGCAGGGCGTCGCATGTGATCGGCTGGCGTTGACGCCGGCCTCGCTCATCGAACTGATCCGGCTCGTCGATGACGGCGTCATCAGCCATCTGGTGGGAAAGGACGTCCTGGTCCGCATGCTCGCGTCCGGCAAGGGCCCGGCGCAGATCGTCAAGGAGAAGAACCTGGCGCAGATGTCCGGCGAGGAAGCGCTCGCCGCGATCGTGGACGAGGTCCTCAAAAGTAACGAAAAGACGGCGGCGGAGTACCGTCAGGGCAACACAAAGGCCTTGATGTTCCTCGTCGGCCAGGTGATGCGGTCCTCCCAGGGCAAGGCCAACCCCAAGGTGGCCCAGGAGCTCTTAAAGAAGAGGTTGACGTTATGAGATTTTTGCGTTTCTTGACAGCGGCGAAAGAGATCTTCGTGCTTTTCTGTATCGTGTTTTCGGTCTTCGTCCTGGCGGGGCTGGCCGTCTCCGCGGCCGTCTCGCAGAAAGAGAAGGACGCGACCTACAAGGAGCTCGAGCTCTTTGCGGACGCCGTCGCCTTCGTCCAGACCCAGTACGTCAAGGAGGTCGACACGAAGGAGATGATCTACGGTGCGATGGCGGGGCTCTTGACGAATCTGGACCCGCACAGCCAGTTCATGACGCCGGAGGAGTACGAGGAGCTCAAGATCGACACCGAGGGCAAGTTCGGCGGGGTGGGCGTCGAGATCACGATGAAGGACAGCCTTGTCACGGTCATCACGCCCATCGAGGGCACGCCCGCCTGGGAGGCGGGGCTGAAGCCCAACGACCGGATCGTCAAGATCGACGACACCGTGACACGGAACTTCACGCTCAACGACGCGGTCAAGAGGCTGCGCGGCAAGCCCGGCACCGAGGTCGAGCTGGTGATCTGGCGCGATAAAGAGGAGGGCCTGAAGTCCTTCAAGATCAAGCGCGCGATAATCAAGATCAAGGACATCCGGGAGGCGCGGATCCTGGAGGAGGGGATCGCGTACCTGAAGCTCGTCGAGTTCCGGGAGGAGACGCCGCGCGAACTCGACCGCGTGCTGCGCGAGTTTAAGGACCAGGGAATGTCGAGCCTGATCATCGACCTGCGCAACAACCCCGGCGGGCTTCTGGAGAGGGCCATCGATGTGACACAGCGCTTCCTGCTCCCCGGTTCGGTTTTGGTCACGGTCCAGGGCCGCGACCCCGGGCAACGCGAGTCCATCTCTTCGAACTTCGGCCATCCGGATACGACCACGCCGTTGGTGCTCCTCATCAACGAGGGCAGCGCCTCGGGCAGCGAGATCATGGCCGGCGCCCTGAGGGATTACAAGCGGGCCGTCCTCATCGGCGCCAAGACCTTCGGCAAGGGTTCCATCCAGACAGTCTTCCCCATGCGCGACGGCTCGGCCCTCAAGCTGACGACGAACTATTACCTGACGCCCTCCGGAGAGCGGATCCAGGAGAACGGCATCGTCCCGGACATCCTCGTCAGCGAAAAGGCGCAGGAGCCCAAGCCGCCCGTCTCTGACAACGTGGAGAAGATCTTCGAGGAGGTAGAGCCGCTCCCAGAAGAAAAGGAAGGGGAGGCGGCGCCGCCGGCCGAGGCCAAGACGCCGTCGGCGATTGAGGATCCTGTCCTTGTTCGGGCCGTCGACCTGCTCAAGAGTCTGAAGGTCTTCGGAAACTTCATCGGAAGCCCGGGGAAGACGTCTTCTTGACGGACCGCGTCCGCGCATTTTTTATCCCGCCTTCGCAGATATCCTGCTTCGGCGGGATGTCAGGGATGGGCAAACCCTTCTCAAACGATTGCAAGAATAGGGTGCTGCGGGTTTGCCCCGGGGGTTTTCCATGAACAACTTCAAGAACACCGTCATCCTTCTTTTGTCCACCATCGTGCTGGTTGAGTCCGCCGTCCTGATTTCTGTTCTTTTCCGTTCGCAGCGGCGGCCGGCCAAGCCTGTCGAGCGCGCGGTCCCGCGTCCGGCACCGGTGCCGGCGCCGCCGGCCGAGGAGGCGGCGCCCGTCGCACAGAGAAAAGAGCCGCAGGTGCCCCTGCAGGGCAAGATCGTTTTGATCCTCGACGACTGGGGATACAACTTGCGCCACCGCCCCTTTCTCGTGGACAACGACTTCCACGTCACGATCTCGGTTTTGCCGTTCAAGCCGTATTCGGGCACTGTCGCGAAGCTCGCCAACGACAAAAACAAGGACGTCATCGTGCACATGCCCATGGAGCCACACGACAAGGAGAACTACGGCCTGGAGGAGAGAATGCTCTCTGTCGAGATGCGCCCTGCCGACGTCGTCAAGTTGCTCGCCGAGGCGTTCGTCTCGGTGCCCTTTGCCAAGGGGTTGAGCAACCACATGGGCTCCCGGGCCACCGAAGACGCCGCCCTGATGAGCACGGTCATGATCTATTTGAAAAAGAGGAACCTCTTTTTCGTGGACAGCCTGGTGACGCCGGCGAGCGTCTGCGCCGAGGAGGCTCGCCGCCTGGGTGTCGCCTTCGCGCAGCGCGACGTCTTCATTGACAATGAGAACGACGACGCCGCCATCCGCAGGGGTCTGGAGGAATTGGCGCAGAAGGCCCGGGCCCACGGCGTCGCCGTCGGCATCGGCCACGACCGGCCGCTCACGATACAGGTACTGGAACAGGAGATACCGAGGCTGGAGCGGGAGGGTTTGCGTTTTGTCACCGTCAGCGAGGCCCTG
>Ga0172362_10001216_pt1 | contig 21924 bp, 20 predicted proteins | sample LakKivs1_kivu2a2_FD_114534 | JGI IMG/M metagenome (GOLD analysis project Ga0172362, IMG submission 114534) | Sediment microbial communities from Lake Kivu, Rwanda - Sediment s1_kivu2a2 | ecosystem: Environmental > Aquatic > Freshwater > Lake > Sediment | place: Rwanda: Western Province, Lake... | reverse complement strand
GTAGCTTTTGAACGTCGATTTATCAGGCTGTGCAAGTTTTTGCTCCAATTTTCTTGTCTCTCCTTTCAGGCTGGTATGAATTACTGCATGTGGTTGGCAACAGTGTCCACTGAAAGTATTCATGGAAATTATAAAACTTTCCTCTTCCCGAAGCCCGCTCTATATAATAGGGGGGTCTAGTCTCTGCAGAGCAGCCAGAAGACAGCCAATAAACCAATACTCAGCGTCGACTGTCCAGAACGTCAACATTCTGCTACTTCTTATTCATCAAGTATTCATGAATGGCTTTCGCCGCCTTCTTTCCAGCGCCCATAGCGCTGATGACCGTAGCGTCGCCAGTCACGATGTCGCCGCCAGCATACACGCCGTCAATGCTTGTCTTGCCATTCTCGTCCACAACAATCGTGCCCCACTTCGTAACCGCAAGACCTTCAGTCGTGCTCTGGATAATCGGATTCGCCGACTTCCCAATTGCAACAATAACAGTGTCCGTGTCCATGACAAACTCTGAACCCTTAACAGGAACAGGTCTCCTCCTTCCCGACTGGTCAGGCGGACCAAGCTCCATACAAATACACTCCATAGCCTTAACCCAGCCCTGCTCGTCGCCGATGAACCTGATCGGATTAGCCAAGAACTTGCAGGTAATCCCTTCTTCCTCAGCATTCTCCAACTCCTCCTTCCTCACAGGCATCTCGTCTCTTGAGCGCCGATAAACTATGCACACCTCTTCAGCACCCAGACGAAGTGCTGAACGAGCAGAATCCATAGCCGCGTTCCCGCCACCAATGATCACAACATGCTTGCCAATGCGTATGGGAGTGTCATAACACGGAAACGCGTAAGACTTCATGAGGTTGACCCTTATCAGAAACTCGTTAGCAGAATAAATCCCGCCCAAGTTCTCACCTGGCACGCCGAGAAACGTGGGCAGTCCCGCGCCGACTCCGATGAAAACAGCGTCAAACCCGCTCTTGAGCAACTCGGGAATCGTGTGAATTCTCCCAATAAGATGCCCAAGCCTCAAATCGACGCCAAGCTTCTGAACATAGCTGACTTCAGACTGAACAATGTGTTTTGGCAGTCTGAATTCTGGAATGCCGTACACCAGCACGCCGCCAGCAAGATGCAACGCCTCAAAAAGAACGACCTCGTGCCCAAGCCTAGACAAGTCAGCAGCCACAGTGAGCCCAGCAGGACCAGCACCTACAACGGCAACCTTTCTTCCAGTCGAAGACGCCTTTTCAGGCACCTTCACGCTGCCCTTCTCTCTTTCCCAGTCAGCAAGCCACCTTTCAAGCCTGCCAATGCTCACTGGCTCGCCAACCTTGCTCATAATGCAGCATTTCTGACACTGCTCCTCCTGCGGACAGACCCGCCCGCAAATCGCAGGCAAAGCATTCTTTTCCTTAAGCTTCATCACAGCCTCTTCGTACTTGCCTTCTTTGAGCAGCTTGATGAACTCTGGAATGCAAATCTCTACAGGACAGCCGCCTACGCACTGCGGCTTCGGACACTGCAAGCATCGGCTGGCTTCTTCCCGCGCCTGTTCCTCAGTGTAGCCTAAAGCCACTTCGTCAAAGTTGCTTTTCCGAGTCTCAGGCTTCTGCTTCGGCATCGGCACTGCTTCTTTCCTGATCTTCGGCTTAGGCTTACTTTCCGCCACACCGACAACCTCCTTGCAGTTCCCACATGAGCGAACTCAGCCTCTCCTCAGGAAGGAACATCCTCTGCCTCTTCACCAGCCCGTCGAAATCCACGAGGTGACCGTCAAATTCAGGTCCATCCACACAGGCAAACTTTGTCTTTCCCCCAACCGTTACACGGCAAACTCCACACATGCCCATGCCGTCAACCATTATCGGCGTCAAAGTCACAATTGTCGGAACACCGAAAGGTTTAGTCAACTCGGAAACCTCTTTCATCATCACCACGGGTCCCATCGCCACGCAGCGGTCAAACTTTTCCTTCGAAAGCATCTCCTTCAGAAAACCCAAGCCCTTGTAGCCTTTTGAACCGTCGTCAGTAGCCACGTAAAACTTGTCACTCAGCTTCTTCATTTCATCTTCAAAGAAAAGCAGACTCTCAATCCTTGCGCCGACAACCGCCGTAACATTGTTCCCAGCCTTCCGCAAGGCTTCAACCTGATAAAGCATTGGAGCAATCATGACTCCGCCGCCAACGCACAAGACCTTGCCAAAGTTTCTGATTTCAGAAGGAACACCCAGAGGACCAGTAACGTTCCAGACAGAATCTCCCTCGCACAAGGTTCCAAGCTGCTTCGTCGTCTTGCCGACCTCGTTGAAGGCAAAAGCCACAGTTCCCTTCGCCTTGTCAGCGCCCGCAATCGTCAGAGGTATGCGCTCACCCTTCTCATCAATGATAATTATCAAGAACTGACCTGGCTGGGCTTTCTCAGCCACGGCTGGAGCGTAGATTTCAAACCATTTTATCTTTGGAGCCAGTTCCTTCTTTGAAAGGATTTCATACATGTGCACTAGCCTCCGCCTCTGCCTTCGCTGAACGCGGCATTGCAGCCATTTTCTCGTAGAACTCGTTCAGCTTCTGACTAAACTCTCCTGCACATCTAGGTGAAACCCGATAAAGTTCGAAACGCTCGGACAAGCCTGTCTTCTTCAAAGTATCCTTCAACACGGTCAAGTTTCTCTCAGCCGTCTCCTTGCCTTCCTCAAGCTTGCAATCATCCTTCGGGCACACAACCGCCATGACACCGTCAAAACCGCCGTTCAAAGCGTTAACAACATGCACGGGATCAAGCGCCTTAAAACATGGAACCTCCATGAGCACGGCTTTCTTGAACAACGGGTTTTCAGGGTCGTCAAGAGCTGAAAACTCTGACCACTGGCAACAGAAGACAAGAATCACGGGGAAAACGCCTTGGCTTTTCAGTTTTTTCGCAGCTTCCATGTAGCGTCTGAGAACATTCTCGAATTCGAATCCCTTAACTTGAATGGCATGATGCGGACAGACTAGTGCACATGCTCCGCAGCCCATGCAACGATCAAGGAGAATCTTGGGGGTTGCGAAATTCTCTGCTTCTATAGCCTCGTAGGGGCAGATGAACACGCATTTGTCGCAGCCCACACATTTCTCCGTGTCATAATCCACCTTCCGAGAATACTTCACCACTCTCAAAGCATCTTTGTCTATGCCAAGCTGGCTAAGCACGGCGCCGCTCAAAGCCAGACGCCTAGCATTTATCTTCGTGCCTTCCTTAAACCTGCAGTATGCGTCTTCACATTGAATGGAAACAATGTTTTTCATTCCAGACTTCAAAACCCGAAAGATGAACTCTGCTGGAACACGCCCAGAACAAGGCAGACGCAACGGGGCATAGTCACGTATCTTCAGCCCCTGCTCTTTCAGGATTTCTTCAACTTCACACGTTGAAGGCGAATTGCCTCTGCACATCAGAACAAGCGTGTCACTCTTCGTCTTTTCACGGACACAATCAACATACTTCGTCAAACTGTCGTAATCGTAATAGACTATGTTTATGGCCATGACGGGACAAGCACTGTAGCATATGCCGCAAACCTGACACTTCTGCAGATCTATCTCAACTTTGCCCGTTTCAGCATCACGCTTTATGGCCTCATAGGGGCAGATGGAATGGCAGATACAGCATCTGCTGCAGTAGTCCTGATTGATTTCAACGGCTGCAACACATTTCTCGTTCATATCGACACTTCCTGAGGGTTAAGCCTCTGCAGGCACCATCAGCAACCCATCAAGTCCCAGAAGTTTTGAAAGAGGAATCCGCAACGATATAATATTTTTGGAGCTTTCCCTACTTTTTGTAATATGGTCTTCGAATAAAACTGTAAGCCTCCAAAGCCGCCGTCATGCCTTGTCCAACAGCCGTTCCAACCTGTTTGACAGGATGGTTTGTAACGTCGCCTGCAGCGTAAACTCCAGGAACATTGGTATGTTGTAGCGTGTCAACCTTCACGTAGCCGTCTTCGTCAGTCTCGATTCCCGCCTCTTTGGCAAGCTGACTGTTCGGGTCTTCCCCAATCTGAACAAATACGCCGTCAACCAGCAACTCCACAGTTTTCCCAGTCTTGTTGCTGAATAACACTACTTTGTTAACGACTTTTTCCCCTTTGATTTCCTTCACTTCAGTGTTCCACAACAGTTCAACGTTCTTTTTGGCTTTAAGATCCTCCACAAGAGCCTCTGCAGCGCGAAACTCGCTTCTGCGGTGTGCAACTTTCACTTCAGACGCAAGTCCCGCAATGTAAAGAGCCGTTGTCACTGCAGAATTTCCGCCGCCTGCAACAAGCACATGTTTGTCCTTAAAAAATGGTCCGTCACAGACTCCGCAGTAACTCACGCCTCTTCCTTGAAACTCTTTTTCACCTGGCACTCCAAGTTCCCGATAATGTGAGCCAGAGGCAATGATGAGTGCTTTTGCCCCGTACTCTGCCTTGCCAGTCTTCACAACTTTTGTCTCATTTTTCAAGTCTAAACCAGTTACATTTTCAAACTCGTGAATTGCCACTCCAGCACTTTTGGCGTGCGCTGTCAGCCTCTGAGCCAACTCCATTCCGCTTATTTTCTGAAAGCCAGGATAGTTCTCAATCAGCGGCGTCTCTGCAATTGTGCCGCCGGCATTTTTTTCTTCAAGAATCAACGTTTTTAACCCGCTTCTAACGCCGTAAATGCCAGCCGTGATGCCAGAAGCGCCTGCGCCGATTATTATTAGATCGAAAACTTCCATTACAACCACTTTTGCAGTGAATTATTGGCGGTTGGTTGTTTATCAAATCTTCGCAGTGTGTACGAAGTTTCTCAGAATTTCCTGTCCATGTTCAGTGTCGTTCACTTCAGGATGAAATTGGACGCCGTAGTAAGGCTTTCTAACATGTTTAACTGCTTGGATCTTGCAGTTGTTGGATTCGGCAAGCACCACAAAATCCCTTGCAGATTTTACTTCGTCATTGTGAGATTCCCAAACCATGAATTCTCTAGGAAGACCTTTGAACAAGTCGTCTTCTTCAATCACCCGTATCCTAGCCAGCCCATATTCAGCTATTTCAGCAGGACCAGCATTTCCGCCACAGTGAACAGCCATCAGATGAAGACCTACGCAGATGCCGAGAATTGAGCCTTGAAACTCTTTCAAGTAGTCAACGCAGCAGCCAAGTTTCGGAGACTCCCAAGCTATTCTAGGAGCCCCGCCGCTCAGTATCAAAGCGTCAGCATCAATCTCTGCAACGGGAGTCGTGTTGGGAACAATCTTGGAGTCGCAGCCGATCTCTCTTAAAACGCGCCAAATCCTGTGAGTCCATTGGCCTCCGTTGTCAACAACATAAACCTTTAATGCTCTACTCATATTCGATCGTTCCCGGCGGCTTATTCGTCACGTCAAACAATACTCTGCTCACATGGTCTTTGAGAGTGTTTGTGATTCTGACAGATATTTTCTCAATCACCTTGTGTGGGATTTTTGAGTAGGCAGCGCTCATTCCATCCATGCTTTCGACGGCGCGGACAGAAATGATGTTGCCGTAGGCTCTTAAATCACCGTGAACGCCAACGGCTTTGCAGGGCAACAGGACAGCGAAATACTGCCAAGGCTTATTCATCTCTCCTTCTTTCACAGCCTTCTCGATCTCTTCCTCAACGATTGCACATGCTTCTCTCACTATTCCCGCACTTTCCTCAGAGGCTTCTCCGACAATTCTCACCGCCAATCCTGGTCCTGGAAACGGTTGCCGCTCGTAGATTTCAGGAGGCAAACCTAGGGCTTTTCCAACAATTCTGACCTCGTCTTTGTACAGGTCTCTGAGGGGTTCAACAATTTCAAACTCGACTTTTTCAGGCAGTCCTGCAACGTTGTGGTGGGATTTGATTCTGTCTCTAAGTCCTCCGCCGCTTTCTATCCAGTCTGGAGCGATGGTTCCCTGCACGAAGTATTTCGCTTTTTCTTGTCTCGCGATTTCCTCGAAGACTCTGATGAACAGTTCGCCGATGATTTTCCTCTTCTGTTCAGGGTCAGCCACTCCTTTGAGTTTTTCGTAGAATTTCCGCTTTGCATCCACAACAAGAACGTTTAATCCGAGTGTGCTGAGCATTTTCTTGTTGTTTTCTATCTCGTTTTTCCTCATGTAGCCAGTGTCAACAAGAACACATTCCAAATTCCTTCCAATGGCTCTGTTAACAAGGATCGCTGCCGTCGTGGAGTCAACTCCGCCAGAGGCTCCGATGATCGCGTTGCCCTTGACAGTGTTTCTTATTTCGACGGTTTTTTCTTCAATGAATTTTTGGCTGTCAAACATGAAATCAACAAGAGGTAAGAGCAGATAAGGGATATAAAAATCTTGTAAACTTAAACGTTGAAAAATGCTTTGCAGAAACAACATGCTACAAAGCAAGCGCAAGCAGTTCAGCTATGTCCATTATTTGGATTTTGCCCTCAACGCCCGCAGTTTTCACGGCATCCTCAAACGTTAGCAGACAGAAGGGGCAAGCCACAGCCAATATTTCTGCTCCAATCTCAACGGCGTCTTTCACGCGGGCTTCTGCAAGGCGTTCGCCTGGAATGTCAATCCAAACTCTTCCACCACCGCCCTCGCAGCAGACGCTTCGGGCTCTTGAGCGGTCAAACTCGACAAGTTTCACGCCTGGCACGCTTTCGATGACTTTGCGGGGTTCGTCGTAGATTCCGTTTTGTTTGCCTAAGAAGCACGGGTCATGATAGACGACTTTCTTGTTCACTTCTTTTGAGAAGACAAGTTTTCCTGTTTCGATCAGCTTGGAGAGAAGTTGCGTGTGATGCTGGATTTCAAAGCTTGTCTGTTTGTAGCGGTTTTTGAAAGAGTGATAACCGTGTGGGCAGCTTGTCACAGCCTGTTTTACGTTGTATTTGTTGAAGAGCTTCATGTTTTCCTCGGTCAGAAACTCGAACAGCCCTTTCTCGCCCATTCCGTAGACTTCGTTTCCGCAACAGTTTTCTTCATCGCCTAAAATTCCAAAGTTTAGTCCTGCTTTTTCGAAGCATTTCACTAGGCTTTTGGGCACGTTTTGAATTCTCGGATCATATGCGGGCGTGCAGCCCACGAAGTACAGTGTTTCAGCGCCTTGTGAAATGTGCTTCACGTTCAGACCCTGAGCCCACTCGGAGCGTTTGTTTCTGATTCTTGCCCAAGGGTTGCCGTTTTTGAAGATGCTTTCCAGCGCGTCGCGTATGGTCGGCGCGATTTGTCCTTCTTCAACTGCCATGCCGCGAATGTCTATTAGAAACTCGTATGGGTTCAATTCTTTAGGACATCTGACGCCGCAGGTTGAACAGGTTGTGCAGCTCCACAGCTCGTTCTGTGGATGTTGTGTCAGTCTGCCAAGCGTGGCAACCTCGCGCATGTATCTTCTAATGTTAAGGTTGGCTTTCTTGGCCACTGGGCAGCTTCCTGTGCATGTTCCACACTGGATGCATTCAAGAAGTTTATGTTTTTGCACAAGTTCCTGAGCGTCCATTTTATCCATCACTTTTATGTGAAGTGGGAGCATAAGATTATTAAAGCATTTTCCCGTGAATGAAACAAAACGAACCGTGAGGAAACGAGGTTTGTCTTTGATGGAGAAGAAACAGCCGAGAATCGGAATCTTTGTCTGCGAATGTGGAGGTAACATAGGCGACGTCGTGGACGTCAAAAGCGTCGTGGAAACCGCGAAGAGGTGGGAAGGCGTCGTCGTAGCCAAATACCACAAGTACCTGTGCTCCAAACCAGCGCAGGAAATGATTTTGGACGCTGTGAAGAAGGAGAATCTGGACAGGGTTGTTGTTGCCAGTTGCACTCCGAGAATGCATCTTGCGACTTTTCAGAGTGTTTTGGAAAGAGCTGGATTGAATCCTTTCATGCTTGAGTTTGTGAACATAAGGGAGCAGGATTCGTGGATTCTTGGTCCGCATCCGTCGCAGGAAGCCACAAAGAAGGCAGTCAGCCTCATCAGGGGCGGTTATGAACGCAGCAGAGAGCTTGAGCCGCTGCAAACCATCAGTGAAAAAGGCAGCAGGGAAATTCTCATCGTGGGCGGGGGCATTTCAGGCATTACTGCTGCGCTTGAACTTGGATATTTAGGTTACAAGATTCATCTTGTTGAGCGTAAGCCAAGCATTGGCGGAAACATGGCGAAGTTGACGAAGGTTTTTCCAACTTTGGATTGTGCCCAGTGTATTTTGACGCCGAGAATGGCTGAGGTGGGTAGAAACCAGAACGTGAACTTGTACACTTACGCCGAAGTGAAAGAGGTCAGTGGGCGTCCGGGCAACTACGACGTTAGAGTGTTTATGAAGCCGCGGGGCGTTGACGTGCAGAAGTGCAGAAGCTGCGGTGTTTGTGCTAAAGTTTGTCCTGTCACTGTGCCAGACGAGTTCAACGAGGGACTGTCGACCAGAAAGGCTGCATACATCGAGTTTCCGCAAGCTGTCCCATCCGCCTACACAATAGATTTCAGCGCTTGCACGAAATGTGGAAAATGCGAACAGTTGTGCCCAGCCAAGGCAGTAAGCTTGTCAGATCAAGGTTGCACGGTTGACTTGCACGTGGGCGGCATCATCCTTGCCACTGGCTACCAACTTTATGACGCTAAGAACCTTGCAACTCTCGGTTACGGCGCGTACAAAGACGTTATTACGATGATGGATTTGGAGAGGCTTGTTTCGGCAACTGGTCCAACAGGCGGCTATGTTAAGCGTGCTGACGGCGCGGAAGTCAAGAAGATGGCTATTGTGCTTTGCGCTGGGTCACGGGACAAGAAGTACATTCCTTACTGTAGCAGGATTTGCTGCATGTACTCGTTGAAGCAGGCTTTCGTGTTGAAGAAAATGCTGGGCATTGACGTTACAATCTATTACACGGACATTCGAGCCACAGGCAAGGGCTATGAAGACTTGTATTGGCGTGACGAAGAGGCAGGCGTTAGCTTCATTCGAGGCAAGGTTGCTGAGGTTTACCAGAACAGCAAGACTGGCAAGCTGGTTGCGGTTGCAGAGGACACTATTACTGGCGAAATTGTGGAGCAGGAGTTTGACATGATAGGCTTGGCAACGCCGATGGTTCCGCCTTCAGGGTTGAAGGAGCTTGCGGACAAAATGAAAGTGTCTATCGGCGAAGACGGGTTTGTCACGGAGAAGCATCCGAAACTTGACCCCGTGGACTCGCTGGTTACGGGGATTTTCGCCTGCGGATGTGCGTTAAGCCCGAAAGACGTGCGCGACACGGTGTCAGATGGCTTGGGAGCGTCAGCGAAAGCCGCGTTGTTCTTGAAAGGCGACTATGTTACGACGAGTCCTGAAAAGGCTTACGTGATTGCTGACTTGTGCAACGGATGCCAAGCGTGCGTGCCTACGTGCCCAGTTAACGCCATCAGCATGACGGAGGGAAAGGCAAAGATTGACCCGTTCCAGTGCACGGGCTGCGGCGCATGCATTCCAGCGTGTCCTCAAGAGGCTATTGACTTCAGAAACGCTACAACCAAGCAGATCATGGCTCAAATGCGCGGAGTATTAGCGGATAAGACGGCTGATGAAGTCAGAATAGTGGCGTTTGTTGACAAGAACGTGGGTTACACGGGGATGGACTTTCTGGGTTTGGACCGAACGAAGTATCCTGAGAACGTGCGCATTGTGGCTGTTCCCACGACGGCTATTCTTGGTGTCAAACACTTGTTGAGCGCGTTTGCGTTTGGTGCGGATGGTGTGCTTGTGATTGAGGGTTCGCAGGAGATTGATGAGAGGTTCACGAAGAAACGCATGATTGACATGGGTAGGGAACTGGCGAAGTACGGTGTTGAGAACATGCGTGTGCGCTACAGCTACGTGCCGCTGCCTGTTTACAAGAAGGCTGCTGAACTTTTCAGCATGTTCACTGAACGGATAAAGAAGTTTGGACAATTGCCCCAAGAAAAGCGCGACAACATAAAACAGAAACTGCAAAATCCCTGAGAGTTTCTTCAGCTTCCGTTGATCTTCAGTTGGAATGGTTGAATTATCCTATTGTAGGCTGTTCCGTTGTAGTAGGTGAATTCATATGCTATTTCCATTTGGTGAGACAGATTGTTTGGAGTTAAGAGACTCCAATATGCTGTTGCCCAAAAATAGATATCTTCTGGATTGTCTTCACCGTTCAGTCTAGCATAAGCCTGTTTGTAAGTCTCTCCAATCGTCCGTCCATCTGAAACAGCAACAAGAGAGAGATTAATACTATTGCCAAAAAACGTACTGATCCAGCCAAATAGAGACGGTTGAGAATCCTTGCCAACAACAACATAAATACTCTCTATGAAACTGTTGGAACTGGTCACAGTTGAATTCATGCTCATTCCTATGCTGATTAAATCATTGTTCAAGTAGATAGGGTCATCATTACGATAAACTCCCAGTATTAAATCAAATGTCACTGAAAGGCCGTCAATATCATACGTGGCGTTTAATTGGTCATCTATATAGACCGTTTGATTTGGTCTTTCAAAAACCCATTCTATTGTTTCCAGTGTTGTGGTTTCTGAGATTGCTGCTGGTCCCAGCATTCCTGCAAGTTTGAATGATGTCAACAGACCCATTGGAACAACTATGGACAAAATCATTAATGCCCGAAAGCGTCGCCCCGCCAGTTTTTCCATGGGTTTCCACAAGGAAGATATGTGTTAACGTGCATATAAGATTTCTTGTCAAATTCTGAATCATAATAAGCAGTGCAGCGATTATGTGGTCATTAGAGCCTTTCTCATACTAGTTCCCTCATGCAGAAGTAGTCAGAGTGAGTGTGTATATTCCACTTCCGCCGCTGTTCCAAACTTTGATAAACCACCAGCCAGCAGAATCAACTGTGTATTCTATGTGTTCGATGACGTTTGGTCCGTATGTTGAGTTTGCGACTGAATTGATTTTGTCGACAGGGTCATATAGGAATAGGTCAAAATCTGATCCAACAGGTGGAAGCATCGTTACGTTTATGGTTTCACCATCCGTCAAGTATATTTTGTAGAAATCTTGCCTATCGTCACCTCCAAGAAAATGCCTTTCTGATTCTCCAGAGCTTATTTCTTCAGCCGTTTCGAAGCTGTTATTGACATCAGCGACCAGTTTAAGCTGGAATGATTGAACCGCTTTTTTGTATAATGTGCCGTTGAAATATGTAACCTCAACTCGCACGGTTAACTGCTGGGTCTGATTGTGCGGGCTACGCAAGATCCACGCTGGCGAAAGGCGTAAATAAACAGTTCTAGGACAATTCACACCTTTAAGGTTCACGAAGGCTTTTTCAACTCCTTGCAACCAATCTCTGTAAGCTGTTGCCGCAAGATTATCCCAGACAGCATCAGTGTCATTTTTTCCACCGAATTTAAGGTCTGGTATAGTTACGGATGATTCAAGGAATGCATCAAGAAAGGTTACGTTAATATTCTCCAAATGCCCTTCCTCCAAAACTGCAGACAAGCTTAAATTCAACTGTAAGGCATGTGAGCCTCCATACCAACTTTCTGGAATATAATGGTATATGAAGATGCTTTGATTTATGGAAATTTCGTTGTTGTATGAGCCTTCAACATTATCCATGAAATCAACCAAAAATGTTGGTCTTTCGAATTCCCATTGAATCGTTTCTAATGTTATGGTCTCTGATATTGTTGCTGGTTCTTTCAGTATTCCAGTTAGCTTAAAGGTTGTTAGAAGCCCTACTGGAGCAACTATAGAAATCATTAGGAGAACCTTCCATTCGCGACCACTGAGACTTCTCAAAGTTGAAACACAGGTTAGAACTGTCATATTGAAAATAATATAAACTTTGTGGAGTAATCTTCTATTCAAACAATCAAATCACCATAAGTGATGCTGTTTCAACAACTGCTGCTATAAACAAGAAAAAGACAACAAAAACGTAAAGTCTCAAGCATTCCATCAACGCCTTCCTGAAGGCTTCAACCTTGGACAGGCCTTCTTCACGGTAAAGCATATTGGGTTTAATCCATGAAACACCAACAACAGCCCCAGCCACACCAGCAAAAACATAAGCTTCACCTTCAAGAACAACCGTCGGCAAAAGAAACAAAAACAGCCAACTAGGCACTGCATAAAGAAGCAAACCCCACAAAACAGCCCTAAACAAAAGAAAACCCACAGACAACGGAAAAAAAGCAAAACCCGGCAAAGTAACAAAGACAAAAGCACTAAAAGCCAAATTAAAAAGGAAAATTCCCACAACCATAAAAATCAAGCCGCTTCCAAGCAAAACCTCGGGAACAGCAGGCGACCAACCAGAAAACAACGCAGGCGGAAACACAAACTGAGCAATGACAGCAACAAGAAAAACACAGCCGAAAAACAGCAAATTCAAAATTGCAACAGCCTCTTTCCTTCTGGAGACAGCGTTCAGACACGACTTGACAAAGCTCAAATCCAAGACAAATACCAGAACTGAACTATGTTCATAAGACCTTATTATCACCTTCTGTTTGTCACCGATTGAACAGCACTCAAGCAAAGAAGATGAATATAATACAGATGTGAACGGCGTTTGTTCTTTCTAGGTAATGACACAGACCAAGCCTCCTTATGTTACGCTGATTTTAGGTTCTGGAAGACACATTTTACTGCAGTTCTACACCTTGCGCACATCGGTGAGAGCCATGTTCTAAACTGCCGTCAATAAGCAAAAGTTTTATGATGTTGTTTGCAAGACTCTCCAACCACAAATGGAGACTGACGAAAGTTGGACATTGTTGTTTGCGTTAAACACGTTCCAGAAACAGCAGAAGCCGAGCTGAAAATCGACTCCAGCGGAAAAGCAGTTGAAAAAGCAGGCTTGGTCTACGACATCAACGAATGGGACGACTACGCGCTAGAAGAAGCAGTGCGAATAAAAGAGAAGCAAGGCGGAACCGTCACAGCAGTAACAATCGGCGCTGACGACTCGGACAGCACACTACGCAAGTGCCTAGCCCGCGGAGCAGACAAAGCCATACGCCTAACTGACCCCAAATTCGACGGCTCAGACAGCTACGCCATCGCCAAAATCCTCCACAGCGTAATCAAAACAATCCACTACGATCTGGTCCTGTGTGGAGTACAATCAGGAGACGGAAGCAACGCCGCAGTCGGACCAATCCTCGCCGAAATGCTCAACATACCGCACGCTACGATGGTCAAGAAGATAGAGCTGGCAACAGGCACGGCGAAAATCAACCGAGAACTCGAAGGCGGACTGGAAGAACAGCTCGAAATACGCTTGCCTGCGCTAATCTCAGTTCAGACAGGAATAAACGAGCCACGGTACGTCTCGATAATGGGCATACGCAAAGCAATGCAGAAAGAAATCAAAGTAATGACTCTAGCCGACACGGGATTAACGGAGAATGACGTTGGCACGGCAGGCTCGTGGATCACGGTGGACAAGCTGTACGTGCCGCCTGTTGAAAAACAAGCAGAATTCCTCAAAGGAACACCTGACGAGATCGCGGCGAAAATTGCTGAAATCCTCAAAGGAAGGGGACTGATCTAAGATGGCGAAGATATTCGTTCTGGTCGAGCATAGACAAGGACAAATCCGAGACATAACCTACGAAATGCTCACAAAAGCACGGGAGTTGGCTGAGAAAACAAGCGCTGAACTAATTGCGGTTCTGCTGGGCAAAAACACGAAGGAACTGGCGAAGCCTCTCACGGAATACGCGAAAACAGTCATCGCTGTTGAGGATTCGAAGCTTGAGAACTTCAACTCTGAAGCCTACAAGAAGACGCTTTCAAAACTGATCACCGAGCACAAGCCATCCTTAGTGATGATGGGACACACAAGCTACGGCGTAGACTTAGCACCGAGACTTGCAACCGCACTGAACCTTCCCCTCGCAACAGACATCATCAACCTAGCATTCGAAGGCGAAACATTCACAGTCACGCGTCAGATGTACGGAGGAAAAGTAAACGTCAAAGCATCCGCCCGCAAGTCAGAAACCTATCTTGTAACAGTCAGACAAGCAGCCTTCACCGCACAAAAACCGCCACAACCCGCAAACGGACAAATAGCCGAAACACCCTCGCCACTAACTGAAGAAATAGCCGAAAAACGCTTCCTGCAATACGTGTTGCCACCTCTAGGCGGCGTAGACATCACAGCCGCAGAGAAACTCATCGGCGTAGGCAGAGGCATCAAAGACGCGGCTAACGTGCCCATAGTTGAGGACTTAGCCAAAACCGTCGGCGCAGTTCTGTCATGTTCACGTCCAATAGTGGACAAAGGCTGGCTGCCATCCGACAGGCAAGTTGGCACTTCAGGAAAAACAGTGAAGCCGAAACTGTATTTGGCGCTTGGAATAAGCGGAGCCTTCCAACACATTTTGGGAATGAAAAGCAGCGACCTAATCATAGCAGTGAACAAAGACGCTAAGGCACCGATCTTCAACTTCGCAGATTACGGAGTGGTTGAAGACTTGTTCAAGATTGTGCCGCCTCTGAAAAACAAGCTTAATGAGTTACGAGCACAGAAAGCATAAGTTAACCACAGAGGAGAGAAGAAAACAGTATGGACTTCAAACTAACCCCAGAACAGCAGGAAATAAAACGAGCAGTAAAAGAATTCGCCGACAAAGAATTCACGCCAGAACTAGCCATAGAATACGACCAGAAAGAAGACTTCCCAATGCAGCTCTACAAGAAAGCCGCACAACTAGGCTTCACAAGCATGCGCATACCAGAACAATACGACGGACAAGGCTTAGGCGTCCTAGAAGACTGCATAGTCGTCGAAGAACTCTGCCGAGCAGACCCAGGAATAGGAGTGGCAATATCGCTTGGCAACCTGATGATTCCAGACGTGCTGCTGAAACATGGAAGCGAAGAACAGAAAAGCAAATACATCCCGCCCCTTGCAAGAGGCGACAAAATAGCCGCAGCAGCCTTCACGGAACCAGATCACGGAAGCGACATAACACGCATGAACTCAACCGCCGTCAAAAGCGGAAACGAATGGATCATCAACGGAGCAAAAGAATTCATAACCAACGCCACCACCGCCGACACCTTCATACTCCTATGCCAAACAGACCCAAACGCCCAACCATCACACAAGGGACAAAGCATCTTCGTAGCCGAGAAAGGCACGCAGGGACTTGAAGCCACAAAACTGCATGGCAAAATGGGCATAAAACCATGCGTCACAGGCTCACTGGCGATGAGCGACCTCAAAGTTCCAGAAACCAACATCGTAGGAGAACTTGGCAAAGGCTTCTATTACACGCTTGAACTTTTCGACGGAACACGCATAACCGTGGCTGCACAGGCAGTCGGCATGGCGCAAGGCGCGTTCGAGCGAGCACTGAACTATGCGAAAACCCGCAAGCAGTTTGGACAGCCAATAATAAACTTTCAGGGAATAAGCTTCAAACTGGCAGAGATGGCAATCAAAATCGAGTCTGCAAGACTGATGATGTACAAGGCAGCTTGGCTGTACGACAAGGAAAAGCCTAACCCAGTTCAAACGAGCATGGCGAAGACGTATGCAAGCCGCGTGGCAATGGAAGTAACTGATCAAGCCATTCAAGTCTTCGGCGGATACGGCTTCTTGGCAGACTACCACGTCGAACGCTACCACAGATGTGCCAAGATCACTGAGATCTATGAGGGAACAAGCGAGATTCAGAAACTGACAATTAGCAACTATTTGATGAAGCAGCAGTAAACAATTTCCTCTTTCTTTTTCGTGCAGGTTTGGCAAACCATTTAGAGCAGTAACCACAAATAATGCTCAGAAGAGTGGCTGCAAGTTACAACTTGATGGATCGTGTTTAGATGACCGTGAAAAAAGAGTTTGGAGCCGACAACGAACTCATAACCCTTTACAGAACATACCTTGCGCTTGCGCTGTTCGGCTGCATTCTGTCGTGGATGATCCCCCTGCTAATAGCCCTAGCCACAATAATCACCGAGCCAATGACCCAAACCATCATGATCCTTTCAGCCTCCTTGCCGCTGATCGCAGCATCCATGTTCGCGTTCTACTGGATCTCAATGTTCTGCACATCGATACACTACGTTCTCGACGAGGACAAGATAACAGTGGTCAGAGGAGTCTGGTGGAAAACAACAAGCTACGTGCCCTACAACAGAATAACCAACATCAACATCTACCAAGGCCCAATTTCCAGAAGACTGGGACTGGGCAAACTGGCAATACAGACGGCAGGCTTCTCCAGCGGAGGAGGCAGCAACGTGAAAACTGCAGAAGCAGTGATAGTTGGAATAAAGAACTATGAAGAAACAAAAGATCAGATAATGGAGTTCGTGAGAGGACGAAAGCCTCAAGCCACAGAAACAGAAGTAGAAACCAGCCGTCCAGAAGACACAGACAGGCAGATTCTCCAAGAGCTGCAGAAAATAAGAAAGGCTCTAGAAAAATAGCAATATCCAGCCAGAACTGTCAACTCAAAAGTCTTATTACTCTTTCCAAGGCCAATTAATTACGTGAAGGAGAGGAAACATTTTGGCAATTGAAAAGTTTCAGAAAGCGACAGTAGTAGGTTCAGGAGCAATGGGACACGGAATAACACAGCTTCTCGCCATGAACGGCATCGAAGTCACCATGGTTGACATCAACGACGAAATCCTCGCCAAAGCAAAAGAGAAAATCCAGTGGAGCCTCAGCAAGTTCGTGGAGAAAAAGCGGATAAGAGAAGAAGACGCAAACGCCACGCTGGCACGAATATCGACAACGACAAACTATGAGCAAGCAGGCAAAGACGCAGACATAGCAATCGAGGCAACGCCAGAAAACATGGAGCTGAAAAAGACCATATTTGCCAAACTTGACACTGTCACGCCGCCAGACGCACTGCTGGCTTCTAATACCTCAACCTTGAGCATCACAGAAATGGGAAAAGTCACAAAACGCCCAGACAAGGTTGCAGGCATGCACTTCTTCAACCCGCCGATAATGATGGCGCTTGTAGAAGTTATAAAAGGCGACGGCACAAGCCAAGAAACAATGAACATGCTCGCTGAACTGGCTAAGAAACTGGGGAAAACGCCGATAATCGTGAAGAAAGACGTTCGCGGCTTCGTGGTGAACAGGATACTTGGAGCCGTGTTCAACGAGGCGTTCTGGGCTTACCAGAGGAAAGAAGCAACCAAAGAGGAAATAGACTCTTCAGTAAAGTACACAGGCGGCTTTCCTATGGGATGGTTCGAACTAGGCGACTTCGTCGGGCTTGACATAGCTTATGAAGTTGGAAAAATCCTTTACGAAGCCTACGGCGAACGATTCAAACCATGCGAGGAAGTCATCGAGCCGCTGATAAACGAGAAAAGGTTTGGACAGAAGACAGGCGTCGGATTCTACGACTGGACAAAAGGCAGACCAAGAATACCCTTCAACCTGCTAGACGTCTACGACGTAGACAGGTCATGGGCTGTTGCCGTAAACGAAGCAGCATGGCTCATCCACGACGAAGCAGCAAACCCAGCAGACATAGACACAGGAATGAAACTGGGCACTTACTGGCCTCTAGGACCATGCGAACACGCAGACCACACAGGGCTGGACGTGATGCTCAGCAAGCTCAAAGAGCTTCACACCAAGTACAACATGGAAATGTATAAACCATGCCCGCTGCTTGAAGAATATGTGAGTAAAGGTTGGATTGGAAAGAAAGCGGCAAGGGGGTTTTACTAGATGAAGTTTGAGTTTACTGAAGAACAAGTCGGAATGATAAACGCTGTGAAAGAGTTCTGCGCAAAAGAGTTCAAACCTGAACTCTCGCTGGAGCTTGACAAGAAAGAAGAGTTTCCACTTGAACTGTACAAGCAAGCAGCTAAACTTGGATTCACAAGCCTCAGCTTCCCAGAAGAATACGGGGGACAAGGCTGCGGACTGCTTGAAACCTGTCTGGCAATAGAAGAAATGTGCCGAGCAGACTCATCGCTCGGAGTGGCGGTGTCAAGCGGAAACTTTGGAAGCGAATTCATCGCCGTGCTAGGCAACAAAGAACAGAAAGAGAAATACCTTCCACCAATATGCAAAGGCGACTGGATAAGCGCCGCAGCCTTCACAGAGCCAAACGTCAGCGGAAGCGACATAACACGCATGGAAACAACCGCCAAAAAATACGGAAACGAATGGTGGATCAACGGAACAAAAACCTTCATCACAAACGCCACAACCGCCGACTTCATCGTTGTACTAGCACAGACAGACACAAAAATCAGGCCAACCTACAGAGGCGAAACACTCTTCGTGGTTGACAAGGGCACGGCAGGCTTAGAAACGACGAAATTACACAACAAAATGGGCATCCGCTGCTCAGTCACAGGCGAAGTGCGCTTTGACAACGCAAAAGTGACTGACTGGAACATAGTCGGCGATCTCAACAGGGGATTCCACCATTCAATGGAGTTCTTTGACAAAACACGCGTAGGCGTCGCCGCACAAGCAGTCGGCATGGCACAAGGAGCCTTCGAAATCGCGTTCAAATACTCAAAACAGAGAGAAGCCTTCGGACAGCCACTGATGCAGCACGAACTGATCGGCGCTGGACTGGCTGAAGCCATGACAAAGATTGAAGCAGCAAGATGGCTGACCTACCGTGCGGCATGGCTCGTTGACGCTGGAAAAATGGATCCGATGGCAACGGCGATGGCGAAGTTCTACGCTGGTCAAGTTGCGATGGAAGTCACTGACCTTGCAATACAAGTGCTGGGCGGCTACGGCTATTTGGGCGACTACCGCGTTGAAAGATACCATCGCGATGCCAAGATCACTGAAATCTACGAAGGCACGAAGGAAATTCAGAAGCTAACCGTGCTGAAGTATCTTCTCAGGAAATTCTGAAAAAGCAATAATAGGCACATGCGCAAGAAATAGGGCTTGGTGAGACAGGTTGAGTAAAGCATACGAAAACCTGAAAATAGAAAGAGACCAAAGCACACTTTGGATAATCCTGAACAGAGCTCATCGACTCAACAGCTTCAACGACGTTCTAATCGAAGAACTCGCAGACGCATTGGACACGGCAGAGAAAGACCAGAGCATAAGATGCGTGGTTCTGACAGGCGACGGAGACAGAGCCTTCAGCGCAGGCGCAGACGTAACCATGTTTCCAAAGGCAACGCCAGTCAAGGCAGAAGAATTCTCAAGGGCAGGACAGAAGGTATTCGGCAAGATAGAAGAAATGACAAAACCCGTCATCGCGGCAATCAACGGCTTCGCACTCGGCGGCGGCCTAGAACTGGCCTTGGCATGCGACTTCAGAGTGGCTGCGGAACACGCGGAACTGGGAAGCCCAGAAATCGTGCTTGGACTGATCCCAGGCTGGGGCGGAACACAGAGAATCGTCAGACTAGTGGGCTTAGCCAGAGCTAAAGAGATTGTTATGTTGGGTAACAGGCTGAAAGCTGATGAAGCGTTGAAGATTGGACTGGTGAACAAGGTTGTGCACTACGAGAAGCTGAAGGAAGAGGCTAGGGCGATGGCTCAGAAGCTGTGTGACGGACCGCCAGTGGCTATGAAGTATGCTAAGCACGCTTTGAATTTCGGAACGCAGGTGCCCTTAGAAGTGGGATTGAGGCTGGAGGCAGGTTTGATGGGGCTGTCGTTTTCCACAGAGGATTTGAAGGAAGGCGTTGAAGCCTTCATGTCGAGAAGAAAAGCAGAGTTCAAGGGCAAATAGACGTTTCTCCACCTACCTTTCTTTATATTCCGTGCATGTTTATGTGCAGTTTAGGGGGAAGCATACGCTGTGAGAAAAGTAGCTGTAATAGGTGTGGGAAATTCTAGGTTTGGAATTAGAAACGACGTCAACGTTTCAGAGATTGCTTTTGAGGCAGTCAAGCCGTCTCTTGAAGACGCGGGGTTGGCTGCGAAGGACATTGAGTTTGTTGCTTTGGGCTCTGTTGGAGCTGGAGCATGGTATGAAGAGCTGTTGCCAGCAGTGATCGTTGGTGAGTATTGCGGTTTGACAAAAGCTGGGCTGATGCGTGTAGAAGCTGCCTGTGCAAGCGGCAGCGCAGCGTTCTTCTCAGCTTATTCTGCAGTGGCAAGTGGTCATGTTGATGTTGCGATGGCGTTGGGTGTTGAGAAGATGAGGGAGATTGACACGCCGACAGCGATGGAGTGGATTGGAAGGGCAGGCTACTATTTCTGGGAGTTTCACAATTTCGGCTTAACTTTTCCAGCGTATTACGCTTTGTACGCTAGTGCTCACATGGCGAAGTATGGCACTACTGAAGAGGATTTGGCGTTGGTGGCTGTTAAGAACCACAAATATGCATCAATGAACCCTGTTGCGCATCTTCGGAACAAGGTGACGGTTGACGAGGTGTTGTCGTCTATGGTTATTGCTTCGCCGCTGAAACTGTATGATTGTTCGCCCATGACCGACGGTGCAGCGGCGGTGATTGTTACTTCGGAAGAGAAGGCTCGGCAGTTGAAGATTGACACGCCTGTGTGGGTTGCAGGAATAGGGTACTCGTCTGGTACGGCTAATCTTAGCAAGAGGCAGGATTTTGTGGGTTTGGAAGCCAGTGTGCTTGCGTCTCAGAGAGCATACAAAGCGGCAGGCATAACTCCAGATCAGGTTGATTTTGCCGAAGTTCATGATTGTTTCACGATTGCGGAGATCATGGCTTACGAAGACATTGGCTTCTGCCCGAGAGGAGAAGGGGTGAAGCTGCTGCGCGAAGGCCAGACTGAAATCGGCGGCAGGATTCCTGTGAACATGGATGGAGGATTGAAGGCGAAGGGGCATCCGATTGGCGCCACTGGGTGTTCCATGATTTACGAGTTGACTCGTCAATTGAGAGAAGAGGCTGTTGAGAAGGGCAGGCAGGTTCCGTTGAAGAACTACATTGGACTTGCACATAATGTTGGAGGGACAGGGCACTATTGTTATGTGACGGTTTTAAGGAGGTAACATGGAAATGTCTTCGTCATCTATGCCTAACGTAAGGTCTAAGCCGATAACTATCGTGGAAGAAATCCCTATTGGAAAGACGCTGAAGTTTTGGGAAGGCTTGAAGGAGGGAAAAGTCTACGCAACCAAGTGTTGCAAGTGTGGAAAGCTGTATTTTCCTCCGGTTGCTGACTGTTCGGACTGTTTGTGTTCGGAGATGCAGTGGGTTGAGTTAAGTTGCGAGGCTGAGATTGAAACTTTCACGCATGTGGTGATTAGACCGACGTCTTTCTGTCAATACAAGCCTTACACGGTGGCTATTGGGAGGTTGAAGGAAGGCGTGAAGGTGCTGGCTTGGATCACAGGCTTTAGGCTGTCGCAGGTTAAGGTTGGCTTGAGAGTGAAGCTTGTGGCGAAAGTTGACGCTGAAGGCAACGCGACCTACGAGTTTGTGCCGCTTTGCTGATCAGCGTAGATAGAAAGGGGAAGAACCCTTCTCGCAGAAACAGAAGTCAGATTCCAGCGTTTTTTCTTATCCAGTTCACTGTTTTGCTGATCAGTTCCTGCTCTTTTCCTTTGAAAATGTGGTCTGCTGAACCTATTATTGCGAGGCTTTTCGGCTCGTTTGCTGAACGGTAGATTTCCTGTGCTTCGTCCACGCCGACGATGATGTCGCTTTCGCCGACCATGATGAGCAGGGGCATGTTGCCAAGTCTCGACGCGGCTTTGCATTCGTCCAGTTTCATGAGTTTGCCTCTGACGTCTCTTGGACGAAGCTGTATTCCGTAGACTTCGAGTTTGAACAGTTTTGAAATGTCTAGTAGCCTGTCTACTTGCGAGAGAATGAGAAAGGTGTAGAGTCCCAGTTTGCCTCTTGTGCGAGCTACGAACTTTTTGACGTTGTAGTTGTGGTTCTTAGGCGTGGACCACAGGACGAGACCTTTGACTCGTGTTTCGTTCTGCAGTGCGTAGAGTGAGACTGCGCCGCCTAGGCTGTGACCGACGACAAAAATCTTGTCT
>Ga0172362_10001215_pt1 | contig 21927 bp, 25 predicted proteins | sample LakKivs1_kivu2a2_FD_114534 | JGI IMG/M metagenome (GOLD analysis project Ga0172362, IMG submission 114534) | Sediment microbial communities from Lake Kivu, Rwanda - Sediment s1_kivu2a2 | ecosystem: Environmental > Aquatic > Freshwater > Lake > Sediment | place: Rwanda: Western Province, Lake... | reverse complement strand
ATTCAGATTGTGAGGATAACAATGGCTGTACAAAAAGTTTGTGGGAAGGAGAACCAAAGAAATGGGTAAAGAAATTAATAAAAAAAGGTTGCGATTTAAATGGGGAGTGTGTTGATTTAGGAACAATAAAATCTGGCGAATACTGTTCTGAAGATGGGTCATTTAAAAAACAGAAAGAAAATGACAAAGAATGCATTTATGACTACGAGTGTATAAGTAACACATGCAAAGGAGGGTTATGTTTGAAAACTAATATAATCCAAAAGTTGATAAATTGGATTCTTACCTTATTTAAATAAAAACCCAAAACATATAAAAACAGGAAGCAATTAATATTGTTATAAAATAAAGGGTGATAACATGATTAAGGTTGCAATTAATGGTTTTGGAAGGATAGGAAGGCTTGTCTTCAGGGCCGGAATGAGGAATAAGAAGATTAATTTTGTTGCTGTAAATGACTTAACAGATGCAAACACACTTGCGCATCTTTTGAAGTATGATTCTGTGCACGGAATTCTTGATGCAAACATTAAGGCAAAAGACAATTCTATTGTAGTTAATGGAAAAGAAATAAAGATTTTTTCAGAAAGAGATCCTGAAAAGCTGCCTTGGAAAAAGCTTAATATTGATGTTGTTGTTGAAAGCACTGGAATATTCACAACAAAAGAAGGAGCTGGAAAGCATCTGAAAGCAGGTGCAAAAAAAGTTTTGATATCTGCTCCGTTCAAGGGAAAAGACTTTGTAAAAACAATTGTGATTGGAGTGAATGAGAAAAATTATGACAAGAAAAAAGACAATATTATTTCATTAGGATCATGCACAACAAACTGCCTTGCACCTATTGTGAAAGTGTTGAATGACAATTTTGTTGTTGAAAAAGGATTTATGACAACAGTGCATGCCTATACAAATGACCAAAAAATACTTGACCTGCCCCATAAGGACCTAAGAAGGGCAAGGGCTACTAATCTCTCAATAATACCAACAACAACAGGGGCTGCAAAATCCGTAGCAGAAACAATACCAGAGCTTAAAGGAAAGTTGGATGGAATGGCAATGCGTGTCCCTGTTGCAGACGGCTCAATAACTGATTTTGTTGCTGTTTTGAAAAAAGAGGCAACTGCTGGGGAAATAAACAGAATTTTCAAGTCTGCTGCAGAAAAGAGCTTAAAAGGGATTCTGCAATACACAGAAGAGCCAATTGTTTCAATAGATGTTGTTGGAAACCCTTATTCTGCAATCTTTGATTCGCAGCTTACAAAAGTCTCTGGAAAGCTTGCAAAGGTAATTGCATGGTATGACAATGAATGGGGCTACTCATGCAGAATGGTTGAGTTCATTGAGATGATGGTTTAATTCTTTTTTATGATTAAAAAGAAAACTTTTTATAATAAGCTAAAGCAACAAACTTTATGGCAGAAAAGGTTTCAGTTGTTAAATGCGATTCTTATGATGAGGGCCTTGTTCTTCAAAAGGTAAGGGAAGCCCTTGACTTAATTGGCTTTAAGATAAAGCAGGGCTCTAATGTTCTTTTAAAGCCAAATGTATTAAGTGCAAAGGGGCCTGATGAGGCAATTACAACACATCCCTCTATTATTAATGCTATCTGCAAAATCCTTAAAGAAAAAAACTGCAAAATCTCAATAGGCGATTCATCAGGAATGGGCGTATTTGGGGGGACAAGAAGGGCCTTTAAGAAAACAGGGATTGAGGAAATAGCTCATAGGTATAATGCAAAACTAATACCATTTGAAGAGTCAGAAATAATCTACACAAAAATAAATGGCAAGATTCTAAAAAGGATTCATGTCTCAAAACCAGTTTTGGATGCTGGGCTTATCATTAATATTCCAAAACTAAAAACACATACCTTAATTGGGTATACAGGCGCTGTAAAAAATATGTTTGGCATAATTCCGGGAGGAAAAAAATCAGACTACCACAAAACATGCGGAAATCAAGCTATGTTTGCTGACTTATTGGTTGATGTCTATAATTTCAGAAAGCCAGGCCTTAATATAATGGACGGGATTATTGGAATGGAGGGAAATGGCCCTGCTGCTGGAAAAATAAAAAAAACAGGCATAATTATTGCAAGCAAAGATGGAATTGCGCTTGACTTTGTTGCAGCAAAGATAATTGAATTTAAAACAGACGATATTCTGACTAATAAGGCCTTAATCAAAAGGGGCTTTAAACCAGAGATAGAGGTTGTTGGGGAAAAAAACATTAAAATAAAATATGAACAGCCAGTAAAGACCATTAGAAAGGCTCCTGGTTTTTTGGTCAAGGCATATTATTGGCTGATAAACCCGAAGATTGAGGTAAATAAAAGGCTATGCAAAAAATGCCTTGTTTGTGTTAAGGCATGCCCTGCAAAGGCAGTCAGCTTAGTAAAAAACAAAATAAAAATTAATAGAAAAAAATGTATTTTGTGCTATTGCTGTCATGAGCTTTGCCCTGAAAAGGCAATAGTTATTAGAAAATCTTTTATAGCAAAGGTTATAACCTACACCAAAAAACAGACAAAGGGGTGATGAGATGATTCCAGCAATGCAAGATTTTGATTTTGAAAACAAAAAGGTTTTGGTAAGGGTTGACTTTAATGTCCCTCTTGATGAGGACGGCAATGTAAAGGATGATGAGAGGATAACAGCTGCATTGCCTACAATAAAGTTTCTAATTAAAAAAAATGCAAAGGTTATTCTGATGAGCCACCTTGGAAGGCCCAAGGGAGAGGTTATTGAAAAGCTAAAGATGGATGATGTTGCTAAAAAACTCAGCGAGTTGCTGGATAAAGAGGTAATAAAGCTGGATGACTGCATAGGTGAGCAGGTAAGGGAAAAGGTAAATGCAATGAAGAATCAGGAGGTTGTTATGCTGGAAAACCTGAGGTTCCATGCAGAAGAGGAAGAAAATAATGAAAAATTTGCAAGGGGGCTAGCAAGCCTGGCAGATGTTTATGTTAATGACGCGTTTTCAAACTCCCATAGAAATCATGCGTCTATGACAACAATAACAAGATTTCTTCCAAGCTATGCTGGTTTTTTGTTTGAAAGAGAGATGACTATGCTAACAAGAATAATGTATAACCCCAAAAAGCCATTTATTGTAATAATAGGTGGTGCAAAGCCAGACAAGATAGATGTGATAAGGAACCTTCTTAACATAGCAGACAAGATAATGATAGGCGGTGTTTTGGCAAACACATTTTTGAAGGCAATGGGTGCAAACATCGGCAACTCAAGGTTTGACCCTGAATCAGTGAACGATGCAAAAATTCTTTTGGCACAGTCAAAAGGGAAGATAGTTCTTCCAATTGATGCATTTGTTGCAAAATCCCTTGAAGGGGGGGAGAATTCAAGAATTGCAAAGATTGATAAGATAACAGATGACTGCATGATAGGGGATATAGGCCCTGACACAATCGCACTGTACAAAAAAACACTAAAGAGTGCAAACATGGTTGTCTGGATCGGCCCTCTGGGTGCATTTGAGTATGAAAAATTTGAGGAGGGTACTCATGAGATTGCATTATTCCTGTCAGGTTTAAAAACCAATGTGATAATAGGAGGGGGGGACTCTGCTGCTGCCATAAAACAGCTTGGTTTAGAAAGCAATATAACTTACATATCAACTTCCGGAGGGGCTTTCCTGCAGTTCTTGAGCGGAAAAAAATTGCCGGCAGTGAAGGCGCTTGAGGAAAGTGCAAGCTGATTTTCTAGCTGAATATAGGAAGATTTAAAAACATTATGCTATAACCTGCTTCGCCATGCACAACCTTACAGAGATAAAAAACAGATTAATTGAAGAATCCTTTCCTGAGCTGAGGAATGAAAGAATATTAGCAAGATTCAAAAAAAACTTCAAGGACGCACTTTTTGAATATGAAAGGCCTGGAAATAAAAAGTATTTTATAAAAATCAATGAGCTGATGAAAAATGCCCCTGTCCAGGCAATTGAGGCTGGCTTGGCACATGAGATGGCTCATATAATCGGGGAAATAAAAAAAGGGTTTTTCTCTTCTTGCTTTGAGGGCTTTTTATATAAGTTTTCAGACAGGTACAGGATAGTTGACGAGAGGGACGCTGACCTTGTAATAGTTTTAAGGGGATATGGAAAGCATCTGCTGGAGCTGTATGAATACCGTAAAAAATTGGGATTGCCTGTGTATGATGACAATGGACTGTCAGAATCTGAGGTCAAGAAACTCTTATCACTTCCCTGATGCTTTTATTTTTTTGATAAACTCCTCAACCCTTTTTATGTACATCCCTTTTTTTATTTCTTCGTTTTTAAGAGCAAGGCAGGCCAAAGGCTCAGACTCAGAAACCCTTTCCATCTCAAGGAATGTTTTTTTGTGATCATTAGTTTTCATTGTGCAGAAGAACGCAACATTATCAAGCTTTTCATTATTCTTAAAGAGGTATGTCCTTACAGGGCTGGCCATGTTTCCTGCCCATATTGGAGTGCCTATTATAATAATATCATACTTTTCAGGATCAACCTCTGTTTCTTTTATTTTTGGCATAATTCTAAATCTTGACTCAAGACCTGATTTAATGAAGCCAAGAACCCCCTTTCTGCTTTTGAAGTCAAAGATTTCCTCAATATCACAATCAAGTTTCTCTGAAATGAGAACTGCAACCTCTTTTGTAATGCCGGTCCTTGAATAAAACACAGCCAGGGCTTTCATATTGCTTTGGTTTTTTAATTAATATATAAAATTTTCTTAATTATAAATAAAAATTATTTCAATATTTATTTAATAAAAACAATATGCCTATTAAAAATAAGGGCATTGGAAGAATTAAGAAAGTTATAGCTGTAAGATCAGGCCATGCCATTACTATGTACAATATCCCCAGGATTATGAAGATAACCCCCCCAATATGTTCATGTTTCCATGCAACCAAAAGGGCTATTACCAGTAAATAAGTTGGAATAGAGTGCATGAACAAAGCAACTATTCCTTTATTATTTTACAAAACAGGGATAAATATTTTTAGGTAAAGGCATTTAATCACCGAAAGGTTTTTATATTTGTTATCACTTTAAAATTAAAAATGGGTTCTGATGATAAAGAAGTGGAAGTAAAAAAGAGATTTTCTGATATAAACCTCAATCTAAAAAGGTCTTTTTCTAAGGTAAAAGGCGATATACTAAAATTAGCCAGAACAAATGAGGGGCATGTTAATGAGCTGAGCAGAAAATTAGCTGAGATTGAGGAGAACTATGTTGCAAGGCAAGACCTTAATAATGAAATTGATTCTTTCAACAAAAAATATGAGGGATTAAGAAGGGAGCTAAAGAAAAGAGAAAAACTTAAAAAAGAGTTAAAAGAGGCATTAAAGCTAAGAGAAGCTGTTAATTCTGTTGTTGAGGATATTAAAAAGATTAATGGCATTAAAAGAGAGTTTAGAAAGTTTAAGGATTCTGTTATCAACAGGGAAGAGTTCAATATGCAGTCAAACAAGTTTGACGCAAGGATTAAAAAAAGAGCGCAGGACACCAATAATCTAAAAAAAGAGCTGGAGGATTTGGAAAACAAGTTTATTAAAGAGTTTTATTTTAACCAGCAGATAGATGAGCTAAGAAAAGATATAAGGGCTATAAGAAACAACTTTATTGAGAAAAATTACTTCAGGAAAAATATAAACAGGCTTGAAGCAAGATTCAAGAGAATAATTGTTTTTCTTAAAAAACACCCAAAAGTAGGGGATGATGACAAAAAAAAGCTTGTTGAAATAGCAAAATCTCAAGAAAAGGAAGGATCCATAGTGAAAAGGGTATGGAAGGGGATAGTTGATTTCTTCACAGAAGAGGTGGAAGAGCCAAAAGAGAGGAAAAAACCAGAAAAAAAGAGGAAATTTGAAAAAAGGAAGAAAAGGGGAACTATCAAAAAAATATGGGATGGGGTTGTTGACTTCCTCACAGAAGAGGAAATCAAGGAAGAATGGTTTGAGAAAAACAAGGAAAAGAAAGAAAAGCCAAAAAAAACTTCAAAAAAAGTCAATAAAAAAAACAAAATAACCAAACTGGCTGCAATAACCTTGGGTGTTATTGTTCTCTTCTTGGTATATTACCTGGGTTTTTTTGAAAGAATTATTGCATTCATAGTCTCTTACAAATACAACATACTTTTAGGCATAATTATTCTTGCAATTATAATCTTTTTAAGCGAAAGAAAAAAAGAAAAGTAATTATGGTTATATTTTTGGGGATATTTTCAATATCTTTTCCCTGCTTTTAAAACCCCTAACTATTTTGACATCCCTTTTTAAAAGCCTTGAAAGGAACTTAACAAGCCCTATGTTTGCCTTATTGTTATGTGCAGGGGCTTTTACCTCAACAATGTAAGCATTTCTCTCAGAATCAAACTTAATAATCTTATTTTTTGAAGAATTAGGTTTTAAAATAACCTTAACATTGCTTTCTATTATGCCTTTCATCAGCTGTAATCCCGCCAGATGTGATTGCATTTAGTGCATTTAAGGAATTTTGTTTCAGGTTCATCGCCTGCCCTTGTCTGCACAAGCCAGTAATGTGCCTTTCTATTGCCGCAGTTTGGGCATTCAGCCTCTGTTACAGGAAGGCTTTTTGAGTCATCCCCCTCCACAACATCAAGCTCCCTCTCTTTTGCGGTTTTCTCAACAATTTTAGTATTTTCCAGATCCTTGCTTACAAAGCTGCATGAGGAGCATGCCATCACCCTCTTGCCATCCTGCTTTTTTGGCAATAATAAAGACCCGCATTTTGGACAAAACATTTTTTACCCCCTGTTCAACAAAAAATTCAATAAATCAACAAACCATATCTTGATGTAACCTAACCAAGGAATCCTGAACAGAGATTTTCCAATCAACTGCTTTTCAGAAACCCTTGTTTCATCTAAATCTGATTCCCTGATTGAGTCAGAGTTTTTGTCCCCTTTTGTCTGAAAATAATAACCGTCTTCATCCCATTTTTTAACAATCCTGTGGATTATTGGATCCGGCCTGCTTGTCTTAAACACAATAACATCACCTATTCTTAAATCAGCTGGGTTGGCGCCTTTTAATATTATGATGTCCCCTTTGTTAAAGCCATTTTTAAGCTTAAATTCATTGAAGTCCTGCTTTGTTATGTTATATTCAAGATACCATGTGCTTTTGCCTGACCACCACTCATCAAACAATAGCCCATTATGCTCCATGCTGTCACTTACAACTGCAACTATTGGGTGTGTTGTGCCTAAAGCAAAGCCAAGCCCAGGATAAACTATAAACTTTATAAGGATAAAGGCAAGGACAATATTCACAATCCAGCTCCATATACTGTTGTCTTCCCATATGAAATACCATGCCTTTTTCCATGTTGTATCTAGATTCCTTTTCTTCATTAGGCAAAGGCTTTAAACAAAAGAAATAAAAACCTATCGTTTTTGATTGGCTTTTTTAAATCAAATAATTATTTATACAACCCCTTTGTTGTATATAGTATGGAACTATGCAATAATTGCGGGAAAAAAAGGGTATTCCTTGATGGCCTCTGTAAAGACTGCTATCTGAACAAAAACCCGTTATTAATCTCTTTTAAGCCAGTGAAGATTCTTGTATGCTTCTGCTGCCATAAGTATTTCTATAAAGGAAAGTGGACTGGTTTTAACAGACTAGAGGATGTAATCAAAAACATATTGCAGGCAAGGCTAATTTTTAATGAAAATGCAAAGATAAGCTCATTTAAGATTATTCCAAGGATTCCAAAACATAGAGAAAGCCCTAAGCTGAAGCTGGATGTTGAATCACTCCTAACAGTGTTTGGGGCTTATCCAAACCAAAAAAATCCTGTCAAAGAGGAATATGCTCTTCAGGCCAGGCTGATATTTGTCCTATGCCCAAAATGCAGCAGGCATAAAAGCGGTTATTTTGAGGGCATACTCCAGCTAAGGGATGCTGATAATGAGGTAGTAGAGTATGCTATTAGTGAGGCTGAGAAACAAAAGCAAAGGGGCATCTTTATAGCTAAAAAAATAAAAGTCAGGAACGGGTTTGATATTTATCTGACAAAAAAAGGCTATATTTATGAGCTTGCCAGAAAAATATTAAATAAATTTGGCGGAGAGGTAAAGGTCAGCAGAAAATTATTCTCAAGGGACAAGCTGAGAAGCAGGGATATATACAGGATAAATGTGCTGTTCAGGCAGTCAAAATTCAGGAAAGGGGATATTCTGAAGATGGATAACGAGCTGTTTAAGGTAAAAAATATTGATAAAAACCTAACAGCTGTAAATATAAAAACAGGAAAGAAAATATCAATAAGGCCAAACCACCTTAAGGTAAGTGCTGCTGAGGAGGTTAAAGAAACAATAGTTTCAAAAATATTTCCAGATGTTGAGGTACTGCATCCAGAGACATTCCAGCCCGTAAGACCAGAAAATATTAAAAACAAAAAATTCAAGATTAACCAAAAATTAAGGGTTGTTGTTTCAGACGGAAAAGTTTGGCTTATTGACTAATTCAGAGATATATTCTTATTAAATGAATTATAGTTCCTGCTACAAGCGGGACGATTATATTATCATCGATTATCCGGTTATTCATCTTTAACTCAACAGCCTCTGCTGTCATTGCTCCAAATGAAGCCAGTAATGCAGGCAGGGGGCTTATGAAGAACATAGCTCCAATAAATCCAGTAATGGCTCCTGCAATATTTCCTTCTATTGATTTAAAGCAGTTAAGGGGGTGTTTCTTCCTTCCCATATGCCAGCCAAACAGATGTGAAACTGAATCCCCGAATGTTAACACTATTATTGATGCAAGTGCAATATCCCTATCAAAAAGCTGAAGCACAAGCAGGCAGCCTATTAAAAAGGAGATGGTTCCTTTTCCTGGAAATGTTTTGAGTGTAGCTTTTCTCTCAAATATTTTCAAAAAGGAATAAATTACAGGAATCTTAAATTTCTTGCTGAGGATTGAGAGCAGTATTCCAATGAGAAGTATAACAAATAAGATTAATGAATTCAATATATTGTTTATCAGCAAAACAACAATTATCAGGCCCAAGCATATGTGGAATGCCTGCCTTCTTATCTCAAACTTGTTAATTTCCATTTTTCATGCTTTAGCTTTATTACAAACAAGCTTATAAAATAACCAACCAAGGCTCCTGCCAAAACATCAGTTAGATAATGAACCTGTATATAAATCCTGCTAAATGCAACAAAGCATGCAGATAAAATCCAAAGCAACTTTAGCTTTGGGTATGTTTTATTAAGAATTGGAAGTGCTGCAAATGCAATAGCAACATGCGCGCTTGGAAAAGAATAATCAATAAGGTTTGTTAATGGCATAATCTTAATAATGCCTAGGGGCCTTGGCCTTGCTATTATAAATTTTAGTACATAAGTTATAAGATAAGAAAAAACAATACTTAATCCCAAAGGCAATATCCATTCTCTCTTCTTTTTATTAAGCAAAAACAAAGATATTAAAACAATTATGATAACTAATACGGAGCTATAATTCGTGAATAAGCTTGAGAGATAATCTAAAACAGGGCTCTTAATCAAAGGCATTATTTTTAATAGCGTATTATCAACTAAAAAACTGACTAAAAGAACAAATACTGCTATTATTAAATAATATTTTTTTATGTTGTTAATTGCAAAACACCTGTGCTTATTATTGTTACAATTGCGCCTGCTATTAAGACGCCGATTATGTCTGCTATTATGAACTTTTTTAGTTTTAGGCCAATCACATAAGCTCCTAATGCCCCTGAGTAAACACCAGTACCAGGCCATGGAACTCCAATAAATAGTGCAACACCTAGTTCGCCATATTTGTCAACAGATTTCTGTATCTTTTTCTGTGTTCTTAAAACTATTTTTTTGTAAGGCACTGAGAATATCTTGTATCTCAGGAAGAAGTGGACAAACTTGTCAAGCATAAAATAGATTATTATACCTAAGATTATGTTTGCAATAACGCAGACTATGAAAACGGTTGGCCATGGCATTTTTAAAACATTAATTCCATAGGGTATGCTGGCCCTAAGCTCGAGAAAAGGCAGGAATGTTATGGATATCAAATACAATGTTTGGTTAAGCATAATTTAAAAAAAATAAAAAGAGTATATAAAGGTTTTCAATGTTTTTCAGATTAAGCCTTCTCAACAAGTACGCCGTCGCCAAGGCCCTCTAACCTAAGCTTTAGGATATTGCTTCTTATTTTTATGCAGAGCATATTATATCCCTCATTTTTAATCTCCAGCCTGCTTAGCTCTAATGGTTCTATTGCATCACCAATAACAAGAAAAACATTATTGCCTGTCTCATCGCCTATTGAGTCCTTTATCAATGGATTTAGGTCATCAGGCATTGTATGAAATAAGGGCTCATAAAAGCATATTTCCTTTAGCTTTGACGGAACATTGTAGCTTATTGTCTTGACAGAGCCATAGTCAGAGCTCATTTTTTCAAAATCCCCTTTAAGGCTATTTTTAAAATTTGCAAGCTCAACCTGCTCTGCCCTCTTGCTGATTCCAGTTATTGCATTGTAGCCATAAATCAGGATTATTCCTGTTATTATAAGTGTCAGAACATAGATAAATACCTGGCCATGAATTTGTGCTTTTTTCATTTTTATACTTTTTTGTATATTAGTATATAATTTATTAAGAAACTAGTATATAAATATTTCTATTTTTTTGGCCTTTTCCTTGAGGTATCTGTCCTTTTTCATGGCTTTAATCAGGTTTTCCGGCTTTCTAAATTTTCTTTTTACTGTTGCATAGAGCCTTTTGCCTTGGATAAATGTTTTCCTGTGCTTTTTCATAAATTTATTAACATTCTCCTTATCATTAACCAGAGGCCCAGCCCTTTTGAATGATTCAGGCAAGATCTCATGCCTTAAAATAAACCAAAACAATGCCTTTTCTTTTTTATCCCATTTCCATCCCTTGTCATAAACAGTAAAGCCATTTGAAACAAGGTTTTTATTAATATAATTAAATGCCTTTAAAAGCTTGGAGCCAACAATATCCTCTTTTCCATCAAATGCCTTTATATCAAGCAAAACAAGTTTTTTATTTCTTGATTTGTCTTTAAGCTCATTAATAGTAATCTCTTTTTTCTCAAAAAACTTTTTTAATGGTTTTTTCAAAAAATCAGCTGCAAACTTCTTAAACAAAAGAAATTTCTCCCTGCTTAAAACAGCAGCAGCATTTCTCTCTGGCTGTATTGGGTCAATAACTATAAGGGGGCCAAGCTTTGATTTATTCAATTTTTCCAAGGCATTACCTTTGTAATAATTATTAAAGTCAATAACCTCCTGCTCCTTCCATTCAAGGGCATTTTTCAGTAAAGGCATAAACCCTTTATAATAAATTACCAGTATATCCAGAGCATGTCCTGAAAATCCCTTGATGTATGATTCTGCACCATAGACATTGCATGATTTGCAAAAGGCCTTTGCAAGCCTTATCTCATCTGCCAATTTCGGATTTTTCTTTAAATTATTTTTGACCCAGTTAACATGCAATGGTGAGCAGTCTGTTATATTAACTGCTTGTTCTGGCTTTTTTATATCCAGAACAGGAACAGCCTCAAAATTTATTTGATTAAACTTAAAGTTAAAATAATCCCTTGAGCCATGGATTTTTTCAGCTTTTGGAAAAATCTTAAGGATTTTTTCCAATAAACCAGACATATCTTTTTTCTTGTAACTTAAATTAAACTTAACAAAGATATCGCAGTCATAATCATCTTTCAGAAAAGTCCCTTTTGCTATTGAGCCGCCAAGAACAGCCCTTGCCCTGATTTTGTTTTTTTTGATTTCAGAGTTTATAGTGTCCAGAACAGCAGTGCATTTATTAAACACAATTTTTTTTGGCCTTAATTCATTAATAACCTGTTTTAAAAGCTCCATACCTTTATCCAAAGCTGTTTTCTATAAAAGTTTTATGTTTTTAGACCAACCAAAAGCTATTTATAGAAGCAATATTTCAGGCTTTTAGTTAAGATTTTTGATAAAATTATAAAAAAGAGTGAGTTAATGACAAGGATTAATAAAATTGTAATAAAAGGCTTTAAATCATTTGCAAAGAGAACAGAGCTGTTGTTCAACAATAATTTCAACTGCATTCTTGGCCCGAATGGCTCTGGAAAGTCAAATATTATGGATAGCATATGCTTTGTACTCGGAAGGGTAAGCTCAAAAAGCCTCAGGGCTGAAAAATCTGCAAATCTTATTTATGATGGCGGAAAAAAAGGGGTTCCTTCAAAAAGCGGGGAGGTAAGCATTTATTTTGATAATTCCAGGAAAATATTCCCATCTGATGACTCTGAAATAAAAATCACAAGGATTGTAAAGCAAACAGGAGCCAGCATATATAAGATAAATGACAAAAGAAGAACAAGGCAGCAGGTAATTGACATGATGTCTGTTGCAGCACTTGACCCTGGAGGCTATAACATAATTCTTCAGGGGGATATCAACAAGTTTGTTGAGATGTCTCCTGAGCAGCGCAGACTAATAGTTGAGGAAATAGCAGGCATCTCAATATATGAGGACAAGAAGAAAAAGGCACTGAATGAGCTTGATAAGGTTGAGGCCAAGCTAAAGGAAGCTGATATTATACTAGCAGAAAGAGAAACATACCTAAAGGAGCTAAAATCAGAAAGGGACCAGGCTCTTAAGTATAAGAAGATGAATGACAGCATAAAGCAGAACAGGGCAACCTTTATCAACATCCAGATAACAAAAAAGGAAGAAGAGCAAAAAAAACTTGGGGATGAGATTAAAAGCTGCAATGAAAAAATAGCAAAGGTCCAGCGTGAGATAGCTGCTTTGAAAAAAACAGTTAGCGGGAAAAGAAATGAAATAACAAAAATAACAAATGAGATTGAGGAAAAAGGTGAAAAGGAACAGCTCGATATTCAGAAGGGGGTTGAGCAGCTAAGGGTTGACATTGAGACAAACAAGACAAGAATAGCCACATGCGAGAATGAGCTTGTAAAGATTGATTCAAGAAAAAACCAGCTGCAAAAGGACCTTACAGAGATTCATCAGAAGATTGAGGGTTTTTTATCAGATATTTTTAACCTTGAAAAGCAGAAGAAAGAAAAAAACAAGGACATATCAGGGCTTAATGAATCTATTAAAAATTTCAAGGAAAAAAATAAGATTGACAATCTGGACGAGATTGAGAAAGAAATTGAGGAAGTAGAAAAAGAGGAAGAAAACGGACAGAAAGAGATACAGGCTTTAAGGGAAAAACAGCAGGAACTGCTAAGAGAAAAAGACAAGGCAGAATATCATATCCAGAGCATTAATGCCATAATGCAGAAGGTTCTTGATGTTGAAAAAGAAAGCAAAAAGGAGATAGAGGAACTAACTAAAAAAAAGCAGGATTTCAAGAAAAAGACCCTTGAATTAAACAGGCTTCTTAATGAGGACTCATCACTTTCAGCACAGTTATCCAAATCAAGGGAAAAACTGCTTACTTTAAGAGAGGAGCTTGAGAAGCTAAAGGTAAAAAACATAGGGATTAGGGAAAGAGCATCTGCAAATATTGCTGTTAAAAAGATTCTTGACCAAAAAAGCCAGATTAAGGGGATTTATGGAACTGTTGCTGGCTTGGGCAATGTTTCCTCAAAATATTCGCTTGCCCTGGAGGTTGCAGCTGGCTCAAGGATACAGAGCATCATTGTTGATGATGACAAGGTTGCTGAAACCTGCATAAAATATCTCAGGACTAAAAAGCTCGGGGTCGCAAACTTTCTGCCATTAAACAAAATAAAGCCAGCAGCACCAAATCCAGAGCTAAAAAACATATTATCTTCAAACGGGGTTCATGACCTGGCTATTAATTTGGTGTCATTTGACAGGAAATTCAAGAATGCATTCTCCTATGTGTTTGGAAATACTATTGTGATTGATAACATTAATGTTGCCCAGCGCCTTGGCATAGGAAGCTTCAGGATGGTAACCCTTGAGGGCGATTTAATTGAAACAAGCGGCGCAATGAAAGGTGGCTACAGGAAAAAATCAGGGCTTGGTTTTCAGCAGGAAGACATTGCAAAAGACCTTTCTGATTATGAGAAAAAAATTGCTGAACAGCAGAATCTTGTTGTTACGCTTGAAAACAGAAGGAGGGAAGTGGAAAACAATCTCCTTGCATTAAGAAATGAAAAATCAGCCCTTGAGGGCGAAATAATAAAATCAGAAAAAGGCCTTCATCTTGAAACAGGGGATATAGAGGTTTCCAAAAAACAAAAAACAGGCTTGGAAAATGAGTTAAAAGCCATCAATAGGCAGATAGCAGAGACAGAAGAGAAAATAGCCAGCTGTAACAGGAAACTGGCTGAAATAAAAACAAGAAAACAGGAGCTGAGAATAAAAATAAGCGGATTGAGAAATCCAACATTGCTGGCTGAGATTAATAGCTTTGAGGAGAAAAAGCAAGAATTAAGAAATGATATTCTTGAGCTTGACTCAAAGATAAGCAGCATGAATACACAGATAAATGACATATTGAAAAGGGATGAAGAAAACATAACAAGAATACTCAAGGAGCAGGAAAAGGAAAAAAAGGATTTTACCTTAGAGCTTGAGCAGATAAAGGAAAGGATAAAAAAACAGAGTAGACTATTAATTGAGAGGGAAAAGGGGCAGAAAGAGTTCAGAACAAGATTCAAGGGATTGTTCAAGACAAGGGATGATATTAACAATTATATCCTCAAAACTGAAAGCAGCATAATGAACAAGGAAGACCAGAACAGGGGCACTGAAACAAGAATGAATAATTTATCAATGAAAAATGTTGAGGTCAAGGCAGAGCTCACTGGCCTGAAAAAGGATTTTGAGCAGTACGAGGACATCGAGCTGTTGGAGGAAAAAAGCGAGGAATCGCTTAAAAGGGAAATAAACAGGTTTGAGGCACTTATAGGGGAGTTTGGTGCTGTTAATATGAGGGCATTGGAGGTTTACGATAATATAGAAAAAGAGTATAAAAAACTGCTTGAGAAAAAAGAAAGGCTTGCAGGAGAGAAAAAGGATGTTGTTGCAATGATAGATGAGGTTGAGAGCAAGAAAAAAGAGCTGTTTATGGTCAGTTTTAATGCAGTTAATGAAAACTTTAAGAACATCTTTTCAAAGCTTACATCAAAAGGACTTGCATCCATTGTCCTGGAGAATGAGAAAGAGCCATTTGAGGGTGGCCTAAGAATAAAAGTTAAGATAACCAGCAAAAAATTCATGGACATACACTCATTGTCAGGCGGGGAGAAGAGCTTGACAGCCCTTGCATTTATATTTGCAATTCAGGACTATAAGCCGGCGTCATTCTATGTTTTCGATGAGGTTGATGCTGCGCTTGACAAGCAGAACTCAGAGAAGCTTGCAAAACTTATCAGAAAATATTCTGAAAGAGCGCAGTATGTTGTAATATCGCACAATGATGCTGTAATAACAGACGCAGATACGCTTTATGGTGTTTCCATGGGGACCAACGGAGTCAGCAACATCGTCAGCCTGAAGATATAAGCTCTTCTAGTGCATTCTTTATTCCATCGGTTGTTTTGTCCCAGTTGTAAAATGCTATAATGGTTTTTCTTGCATTTTCTCCTAATTTTATCCTCAGTTTTTTGTTTTCCAGAAGAGCATAAAGCTTTTTTGAGAGTTCATATGGATTCTGCTTGCTGAAGAAAAGTCCATTATAACTATCCTTTATGTAATACTTGATATAGCCGACAGGTGTTGAAACAACTGCGATGCCGCATGACATTGCCTCCATTGTTGATAAAGATGATGTTTCTGTTAATGAAGGCATCACATAAATGTCCATTGCCTGTAAATATGGAACAATATCATCAGCAGATTCAACAACAACAACATCTTTTTTTGACTCGAGCATAAGCCTTAGTTCCTGGATTCCCTTTCCTATGATTAGCAATATAAGGTTATTGTTTAGTTTTCTTAATCTTAAAAATGCCCTGTAAAGGGTTATCAAATCCTTTTCACGACCGATTCTTCCTGAGAATCCAATAACCTTATTTTCAGGATTAAGTCCTATTTTTTCCTTTGCAGCCTTTTTATCCTCTGCTGGCTTAAACTTAAGTGTGTCTGTTCCAAGATGTACAACTTTTTTCTTTGTGATTATATTATGCCAGTTTAATATTTCTGCAACCTCTAATGAGGGGACTAATAACAGGCTGCATTTGTTGTACAGGAATCTTGTAACTCTTTTAGTAAAAAAATAGACTATTTTTCTTAATGGATTAGTTGGCGAGAGGCTCTTTGTGAAGAGCTCCCATTCAATAGAGTGTATGTATGCAGTAAGGGGTTTTCTAAAAAATCTTGCAGCTAGTATCGCAGGAGCACCTATTGGACCTATTGTCTGGGTCCAAACTATATCTGCTTGCTTAACAGCTTTTATAACTTTTCTAATGCAAAATTTAGCAGGAGTATAATCCCCAACACGGATTCTTGAAAGTGGTATCCTGATAATGCTAATATTTTTGAACTCTGCCAGTTGGCCATTGAATCTTGGTGCAATAACAGTGATATCATAATCAGCTGAAAGCTTAGGTAGGATTTCATTAAGAAATCTTGCAATACCATCCCACCTCGGAAGAAAAGAGTCTGTTGCTATCAAAATTTTTTTCATTTTATTTTGTAAAATTTTTCTGCATATTTGCAGTCATTTTTTAACCCATTTATAAATGCCTTTATATAAACGTTAATATAAGGAAACAGCATTACTAGTTTCTGGCTTTCAAAGCACTTTAATGCCTTAAGTTTTGTCTTAAATGTATCTGTAATGTCAACGTAAAGCTTTGGTTTTTCCCTTTTCTTGAAATCCACAATATGCCAGATATCAAAACTCAGCAAATCCCCTTTGTAATTAATTTCGTCTGTTAGTTCCACAACCATCTTATAGACAGCCCTGTGGTCATCATGGGCATCATCAACAGAATGGGTAAATATTTTGGCTGGATTTTTTTCCTTAATCAGCCCCTTGATTCTGTCTTTAATTTTTTTGTCCTCAGCTTCCTCTAAGAATTTTCCCTCTGTTAAGCCAAAGAAGACAACACCGGAGCCTCCAATCACTTTGTCTGCATTTTGTGCTTCCTTAACCCTTATCTCAACGCTAACCTTTTTTTTAAGCCAGACATGGGATGTTTCACCATAAGATAAGATAATAGTAAATATTTCTTTTCCTTCCTTGGCATACTTTGCAATTGTTCCTCCTGGCCCAAGTATCTGGTCATCAGAGTGAGCGCATATAACAAATACAGATTCCTTCATAGACCTAAATAAAAAGCATTTATTAATTAAGCTTTCGTTTTAAAAGAATGGGGCGACGGGAATTTGAATCCCGGACACCATGGTCTTCAGCCATGCGCTCTCTTACCCAAACAGTCTAACTATTTTCCAGGCTGAGCTATCGCCCCATAAACAGAATAAAATCAGTTTAATTTTTATTCAATGTCTTCTTCAGCAGAATCTTCCCCTGAAGGTTCGGGCTCTGCTTCTGAGCCTTCATCTGCTTTGCTGAGAACCTCCAAACTGCCCATTCTTCCTGTGGTCAGCTGGGCTGTGCCCTGCCACTCATTGACAAAGCCGTTCTTAATCCTGATTGTGTCCCCTACCTTAACCCTGTCAATATCCTCGTTCCATAATGTCAGGCTTATTTCTCCTGTTTCGTCCTTGATTTTTGCAGTTGCAACCCTTCCTGGCCTGCCAAATTTGTTGAATTCACGGACTTCGCCTATCTCAACGACTTCTGCTACAATATCAACATTTCCTTGTCTTATTTCCAAATCTTTTATTGCCATTATTAACACCTTCTATATTTTAGCTAAAGAAAAAGCAGATGATTTAAATATCTTTTTATTTCAGCTGACAATATTTTAGTTTATAGATTATGAACAATTTGTTTATGAACTATAAGCATATAAGAGTTTCTTTTTATAAAAGAAAGGGTAATTTTCTTAAGAAAACAAAACATTTAAATATAACCTTCATTATGGTTATTATAACCTTGATTATGGTTATTTAAAATGAGCTTATTAAGATTTTTGAATTCAAGTAAAAATGCCAGAAAAGTATTTGGCAAGGGGGAATTAAAGATAATTGAAAAACAATTATTAGGTGTAAACCTAACACAGTCAGAAAAGAATAGGCTTTCAAGAGATATAAGGCAGAAGCTTGAATTTATTAAAGAAGCATCCGGATTCTCTGAAGAATTTAAGCTTAAGAAAGGATCTGAAATAAAAAAAATGATTGAAGAAGCAAGAGAAGCTATTCTAAATGATGCTCTTTTCAAAAAAATTAAAGAAGTCTTATTATTTGGTTCTCTGGTTGAGAATAAACTTACTTTTAAATCTGATATAGATATAGCAGTAAAATTTGATAAAATAACTATAAAAGAATCAGCTCTCTTTAGAAAAAGGATTTCAGGCAAAGTTAACCAAAAGGTAGATGTACAGGTTTATAATCATTTGCATAGTAAGATTAAAAAAGAGATTGACAATAAGGGAAAAATATTATATCATAAAAATCCACAGAAAACTCCTACCAGCATCTAAAGATGCTGGTTTGACGGAGTTTTCTTTTGACAATGGATTTTTAGGATGCCAGAAATGCTCATCCTCATACTAAAGTATGAGGTTTTCGCAAGCATTTCTGTGCATAAAAATGAGAATAAATGATAAAATAAAAGAAATTGATGATTATCTTTCTGAACTAGAGGAAATTATGCCTAAAAGTTTTTATAAGTATAAAACTGATCTGAAAACAAAGGCAGCCTGTGAAAGATATTTTGAGAAGATTATAGAAGCTGTGATTGATTTGGCTTTTTTAATAATCAGGGATAAAGGATATAAAATTCCTGAGGAAGATAAAGAAGCCTTTGATATTCTTGCACAAGAAAAGATTATTTCACAAGAATTAGCCATAAAACTCAAGGAAGCAAAAGGAATGAGAAATATAATTGCTCATGAATATGGGAAAACTGATGATAAATTAATCTTCCATTCAATTACAGAGGAGTTAGAATCAGATGTAAATGAGTTAATTAAATCATTAAGTATAACTAGAAAGTTGCAGTAAGTAATGATAAAATGAGAAGAGGGTTGTATAGGACTCTGATTTAGTTTAATATTTTATTTCAAATCCTTGAATCTAATCTCTTCATCAATAAGTTTTCTTATGGTATCTTTCAGCTCAGCTATTTTTATCCTAGCTTGTTTTGTTGTATCCCTGTCCCTGATTGTAACTGATTTGTCTTTTAATGAGCCAAAGTCAACTGTGATGCAGAAAGGCGTTCCTATTTCGTCGGCCCTTGCATATCTTCTTCCTATTGAGCCTGACTTGTCATAACTTATGCTGTATGCTCCCCTCAGTCCATCATAAATATTTCTTGCAATTTTGATTAGTTCCGGCTTGCTTACCAGTGGGAAAATTCCTGCCTTTACAGGAGCAAGCCTTGGATCCAGCTTTAAGACAATGTTCCCCCTTTTCCTGTCATCATTATAAGCATCAAACATAAACACAAGGAATGCGCGTCCAACACCAAGGCTCGGTTCTGCAACAACATGCGGAACAACTTTTTCATTGGTTTCCTGGTCAAAAAAGCTTAAATCTTTCTTTGAGTGCTTAATATGCTGCTGCAAATCAAAGTCAGTCCTGTTTGCAATTCCCTCTAATTCTTTCCATCCAAATGGGAAATTATATTCCAGGTCCCATGTGTCTAAGGCATAGTGGCTTAATTCATCCTTTGTGTGCTGCCTTGCCCTGAAATTCTCTGGATTTGCACCAAGGCCAGCAAACCATTTATGCTCTAAAGCCAGCCAGTAGGCATGCCACTCTGTCTTTATGATTTTTCTGTCTAATGCCTGTTTCATTGTCATTTTCACATGGGATTTATTTTTTTTCTGTGATTCAGCAGGCAATAGATTCATTTTATGGTCCAAAACTTCCTTAATAAAAGGACATTTGTTTATGTTTTTTGGATGGATAAAATACTCAATCTCCATCATCTCAAACTCTCTTGTCCTGAATAAAAAGTCCCTTGGCGAGATTTCATTTCTAAATGCCTTTCCAATCTGCGCAATTCCAAATGGCAATTTTAATCTTGAGTTCTCTGCAACTGTTTTAAAATCAGCAAATATTAGCTGTGCTGTCTCTGGCCTTAAATAAGCAGTATTTCCTTCAATAGGCCCGACATTGGTTTTGAACATAAGATTAAGGTTGCCTATAACTTCATATTCTCCGCCACATTCGCACATTGCCTTTTCTATATCGCTTTTGTCAATCTTGTTTGGCTTTCTGCATTTTTTGCATTTGACATAAACATCTGTGAAATTTTTGACATGGCCGGAAGCCTGCCAAACTCTGGGATTTGTTATAATGCTTCCGTCAATGCCAACTATGTCCTCTCTCTGCTGTACATGGAATTTCCACCATTCCCTTTTGATATTGCTGTTTATTTCAACGCAATTCGGCCCAAAATCAAAGAACCCGGCTAGGCCTCCATAAATCTCTCCAGAAGGATAAACAAGGCCTTTCTTCTTGCAAAATATGGCCATTTCCTCAATTGACAACTTGTTATCTGCCATAATAGGCATAATTAAAAACCTCTAATATAAAATTGTTTCTATATTCTTTTCCGTGAAATTTCCGATTTTAGATAGGTAAATGTTTTAAAGAACAATCAAAACACATATTTTATGAAATTAGAAATTAAGGACAGAACATATTATCTCGGTATGATTATTAGCATTGCTGTAGGAATTATAAGCACTTATGCCCAATCAAAAGACCCACAGACAGGATTATTCCTTTTTTTAGCCTTGGCAGGTGCGATATTTTTGTATTTTCTGGTTTCTTGGCCGATCAATTTTATAAAGAAAAAAATTAAGAATGTAGATGATAATTCTGAGGAGATTGGTTTAGTTAGGAAAGATTTAAATAGTATAAATGAGAAATTAAATTTCAAAGAAAGTATTAACATGTTAGATAAAAAAATATATGTCATTGAAGAAGTATTGAAAATGAAAAATAAAAGAGGCCAGATTGATCCAAGGATAATTTTGATTATAATTATTATTGTACTTTTCTTTTTATACCTTAAATCAAAAGGTTGGATATAAGTTAACAGAAACAAATAAATATAGTATATGCTTTTGAGGTTTTATGGAAGAGGCCATTACAATTTCAGTTGGTGAGAAAAAGACCTTGAAGCCAGGTTTTATGAAGTGGATAGGCCTTGTGTACTGCGGAATGCCCAATGAGAATACTTTTTCTTTGAGCTATATGGAGAGTTCAGGATACCAGGGCTATGCCTTAAATATATACTATCCAAAAAGCATGACTAAGATAAGAATAAAAAACATTGAGTTTAGTGTCCTTAGTGTAGCTCCTGAAAATATTAAGATCCAAAAGATAAAAACTCAATGGTAAAATATTTTATTTTTCTAAAGAAGCCCTGATTTGGATTCTTGCCTAATCTAAAATTAATTTCTTGTTTGAGCATATCTGAATTTATTCAAATTAGAAAGATTTAAAAGCAAATCAAAAGCAACAGCCGCTGATGGAAGAAAAGCAGGAAAAAATAAAAAAGAGCCTTAGGTATTCTATTTTTGACGGAGCATTCTATTGGATGATGGTCGGCTTTGGAGAGTCATTCCTTGCGGCCTTTGCTGTTTTCCTGAAAGCAACAAATATCCAACTTGGATTTTTAAGTTCACTACCAAAGGCATTTGGCTCATTTTCCCAGCTTTTATCAAACAAGCTTCTTAAGATATTCAAGACAAGAAAAAGATTGGTATGCACAAGCTCATTGCTTCAGGCCCTTATGTACATACCAATTGCCCTTGTTTTTTTCTTCGGCAGCTTCAGCGTGCCAATCTTAATACTTTTTGTATGCCTTTACTGGGTT
>Ga0172362_10001214_pt1 | contig 21929 bp, 24 predicted proteins | sample LakKivs1_kivu2a2_FD_114534 | JGI IMG/M metagenome (GOLD analysis project Ga0172362, IMG submission 114534) | Sediment microbial communities from Lake Kivu, Rwanda - Sediment s1_kivu2a2 | ecosystem: Environmental > Aquatic > Freshwater > Lake > Sediment | place: Rwanda: Western Province, Lake... | reverse complement strand
TAATATAAATAAAACTATTTTAATACACAAAAAAATTTAAATCTTTTGTAATATAAAAATAGTTTTATTCATTAAATTTATCTTAATAATTTGGTGCAAAATTATCTAATCCAAAAATATTTTTTTCATATGTGAATTTGTCTAAATCATCATAACCATTTTCAAAAGATTTTATTAAATTGAATAGAATATTTTTAAACCAATCTCTAACTTTAAATTTATCAGATTGAGAAGCTAAAAAATTTCCATATCCTAATCCCATTAAATATTCTGATAATCCATCAAATGTTAATTTTTTTTCATAAATATATTTTTTTATAAAATCTTTTTTTGAATCCAAATCCAAATTAGAATTCGAATCTGAACCAGAATCTGAACCAGAATCTGAACCAGAATCTGAATCTGAATCTAAATCTAAATCAATGTCATATTCATTTGAATTTGTATATTCGTATCTATTTTCTAAATCTGTCATAAAATGTTCCAAATACTTTTTTTTACCATTTTTTGTAAATATAAAATTATCATTAATTGTGTTTATACTAATTACAGGTTCACCTATATTATTATATGAATCATAAATAATTTCGCATAATTTTTTATTTGAAATTGATTTGGAAAGATGTTCAATACAATAATCTTTTTTTGTTTTGTTATGAAGATTAAAATTTTCCATAACAATATTTTTGAATTTGTCATTAAATTTTTGTGAATCCAATATATCCCCATACCAAAAAATTACTATAAATCTTACATCTCTTTCACAATAGTTTTTATTTAGAATTCTTGAAATCTCAAATCTATTATCAGAATCAAATTTATCCCAATGATGTTTTTCAAAACATTCTAATCCAAATGATTTATTAATATTTTTAAAGTATATTTTCATATCAAATCTTTCATTACTTTTACTGTTGGATTCCATTGTATCAATAATAACTTTATTATCATCAAAAAAACCATCATCACTATAAAATAAATAATTAAATTCAGGATATGCTTCTAAATTAGTAAATACCAAATAGTTAAAATATGCTTCTATTGTTTTTTTACAAGTATGAATTGGATTATTTTTATAATAAATTTTTGTCTGATACTTATTATTTTTAATTTGTTCTAATTTTATTGTAAGATTAATTCCAAAAAAACTATAAAATTTAATATGGTTGTATATTTTTTTATTATTGAATTTAATTTTGTCAGGAGAATTTTTTAAATTCCATATTAATTTTGAATTTAATTTATCATAATCAATTTTTAAATTTGAATCAATCTCTATCTCTTCTATCCCTGAATATAATTTAACATCTGCATTTGATATTTCAATTTGTTTGGAATTATGAATTAATGTTAAAACCATTGGAAAAGTATATATCTATATTGATAATGAATATTTCTAATTCAAAATCAACTTTTTATAAAATAGATACATCCATAAAATTTTTAGTTTTGTATTCGTTAAGATATTTTTTTACCACATTAGATAATTTGTTTGATATCTCATCAATATTTTCTTTAATATATTTTTTTGACAAATAATATTTATTATTACCGATTTCTTTTTCATTTTTAATTTTTTTGTTATTCTCAATTAGTCCAGACATAAATTCAAAAGCTATTGGGCCTCCTACCAATCCTAATTCATTAGAATCTTTATTTTTAAATTTATTATATGTATTAATAATTTTTACAAAAATAAGTTTTTTACCTATAAATTTATCTATCTTGGGTTCTAATTTTTCGATTGCTAGCTTTTTTGCTTCGACTAAATCATTGGATGAACTTATAAGAGAGATTTTCTTTGATGTGGCAACAAAGTAATAATATTTATCGACCAGAGAAATTATTTTATCATATTTTTCTGACATTTAAATAATTTATATATAAATCCAATATATAAAAAATTATAACCAAAATTAAAATGTCATTCCTTGATATGATATTATAATATCTTGTATTGGTATCCCATCCAAATCACTAAATGAAGTTGAATATTTGGTAAAATATGGATTTGGGTCAACTCCTTTTAATAATAATTTTGTTGTGGTAACATTAATAAATTTATTTTGCCAATAAGTATTTTTAATCCAATCAATACTATTATCGGATTGGATATACCCCCCTTGTCCTTTATATTTTGTATTTGCATATTCAATTCCATCAACCAAATCTTTTAAATCCATTTGGATTCGCACCACAGTATCTTCAAAAGGTAAAATTGATTTTAAATCACCAAAAGTTATATTGGAATTAAATATTGTAGTTTTTCTAAAAATACCAGCATTTAATATTGTTATATCTGAATTTGAATACTTTGTTATTAATGAACAAATTAATTTGGGGAATGATTCTGGTTTGGTTCTGACATTAATAGTTGAATATGATAAATTCAAATTAAAAAGAATAACATTATTAAATTGATTTAATTTATTTTCAGCATCCAAATATATTTGTCTAATAGATTTATGTGGGATTAGATTAGATATATCTATCAGATTGATTTCATATGACTTATCGGAATAAAAGTCAATTTGTCCAATTGATTCAGCATTTTCCCCAGTCCTAATAATAGGAACTCCTTTATATTTAGAATAATCATACGAATGTATATGACCTCCCAAAATTAAATCAATTTGAGGAAATAAATCAATCAAATCCAAATCTAATTTCAAATCCATATGAGTTAACCCAATCAAATAATCTGGTTTATGAACATCTTTAATATAATTGAGTGTTTGGTTAATTTTTATGTCCGTAACAAATTGAATTGGATATTTTTGATAAAAATCATTCCCACACAATCCCACAAAACCTAATTTTAAATCAGTTAATTCATCGTGATAAATCCAATAATCCAAAGTATTTGCAATATATTTGATATTGGTTGATATAAATGTAGTTTTCAAATTCAAATTAAGACTTGAATTTAATTTGACAGGGTCTATATCAAATTCATGATTTCCAAAACTGGCTATATCAATCGGAACCAAATCAAATACATCCATAATAGTTTTACCTCCATCAATATTAGTGTATTTGGAAGGACTAATAAAATCTCCCGAAACAATAGTTAAATTTGGATTAGGGTTATTTGATTCAATAAATGTTTTAACTCTAGCATATGACAATAAATTATATATATCACTTAGTGCATATATAGTTAAAGTAACATTTTTAATCAAATTCATAAAATACATTCAAATATATATTTATTAAATAAATGTATATCTATATTAAATCATTTTTTATTCCATATTAAATTTCAATTATTTTACTATTTTTGGCCTTTAATAAAATATTTTTATTATCGTGAAATAAATTTATAGTATCTTTATAAACCATTTCTCTGAAATCTTTACATCTTTTAATTTTGTCTTTATTGTTTATTTCATCTTGCTCTTGTTCATCTTCCAAATCTGCCAAATATTCTAAATCACATAATTTAACATATTTATTTGATGTTGATAATCGTGATTTAGCATTTGAATTATTAGCATATATTTCAAATAATTCATCCAAAATAGTTTTTGAATGTTCAATAATTCCATCTAGAACTGAATTTATTATTCCAACATCATTTGTTTTCCATTTACCATTATTATATATTTTTACATATCCACGATTTTTATCTGTGATTATAAGGTTATGATATTCAGGATGAGTTTCATTTATATAAATATTTTCAACCATTTTAAGAATTATTTCTTTCCCATACAATTTCATATTTAGAAGTGGATTAATAAATAATTTCTTATCTATATTTGAATAATCCATATTATTAAAATTAACTATATTTTGATTATTATTTATAATATTGTTATTATTATTTACAACATTATTAACGATGTTAATTTTTGAGTCTGGAATTTTTTTTGTTTTTAATTGTTTTTTAAATTTTTCACAATCTTTTTTAATTTTATTATTGTCTTTTTTTAATTCTTCATTTTGTTTTATTAAAACGTCCAATTGCTCTTTAATTTGATTCATCATTTTAAATTCATTGTCTTTATTTTGTTTTTCCTTACATCTACCATTTTGATGTCTTGTTAAATTAAATTTTTTAACGAAATTTGCTTGACAATATTCACATTCATATTTATTGTTATTATCATTAATATCTTCTTTAATTTGAATACATATGGGGATTATTTTATTTTCTTTTTCTAATAATATATGATTTTCTTGAATATTTTGTGGAGGAGTTTGGAGGTTTTGCGGAGGAGATTGGAGAACTGGTTCATGTTTTTTTTTACATGGTTTTTTTTTATTTAAATGTGCTTCATAATGAGACTTTTGATTATAAAAATTTTTATCACATATATCACAAATATATTCTTTCATATTTATATTTGTTTATATAATTATTTATTTAAATTGTTTTTATATAATTATTTTTAGCTAAAAAATAAAAATAGCTAAAATATTTATTAAAAAATAGCTAAAAATAATATTTTCTGGCTTAAAAATATAAATTTATATTTTTAATTATTTATTTTTTGTTTTCTTATATACTTTATATTTTATGTATTTTTTAGCTATTTTAATTAAAAAGAATAAAAGCATATAATTAATTAATTGCTCCAGAAGAAAAACAAATGTATTTGAGAGAGAGTTGAAAAACATGAAAAAATCCCCTCAAAGTCAGTAAATCATATAAATAATAATTTTTATTAAAATATTTATTTATGTGTAAAAGTAAAATCATTTAATAAATATAAATATAAAATGTGTATAATTAATATATATAAATGATAACACAAAATATAAATGGCCCAATAAATTACTGTTGTATGGAAGGAAATATAAATGGTGACGAAAAAAAAATAACTATATTTATGGATAAACATTATGGATTAGATGAACAAACAAGATGCGATTCATTTGATAGTATGGATATATCACAATATATGTACAAACAAATTATCAATGCAAATGAGCAAATAGATTTTTTTTTAGAAATCAGTACAAGTGAAATAAAAAATAAACAAACAAATAAAAGAGATACTTATATTAATGATTTATTTGAAATGTTTAAATCAGAATTTGTTACTGAAAAGATTAATGACAAAGATGTTGTAAGATATTCAAAATCAAATCCAAATGTAAGATTACATTTTTTAGACATAAGAGATGGAATGGATTTGAATGATATTAGACAAATTATTCAATCACAAATATTGATTAATTTTCTTGATTTTGCCGACACTATATATTCCCCATCCGCATTCAAATCTAAACCCGCTGCGAATTCACTCCCATAAGATGGGGTAACAACATCAGGATATAGTTTTTTAATAAGTAATTTCATATTTTATTTAATGAATAAGATTAGATAATATAATATAATATAATATAATATAATATAATATAATATAATAAAATCAATTTTTTATCTGGTAATACTTCAAAATAATATATCCCATATATAAATATAATGTCTTTAACTTTAAAATCTACACAATTATGGCCATATAATTCTCGATTAATTATAGAAGAAAAAAAAATTAATATTGATTGGTTAAAACAACAATTTACTAATATATATTTTCCTTGGGATGATTTATATGATTTAGAAAGAAATTATTATTCATTAAAAATTCAACAAAGACCATTGATAATAATTCAACCTACAAATACAAATGAAATTGAAAAAATATTAGATTATTGTTACGAAAATAAATTAAAATTAAGAATATGTAATGGAAGACATAGTACTCAATTATTATCACCAGATGTTTTAATTGATATGTCAAAAATGAATGATATTAAAATGATATGTGATAAATTGTATATAGGTGGTGGTGCTATTCAAGGTCAAGTTAATGATTTTTTATTTGTCAAATCAAATTCAAATAATTATTCACATTTTGGACATTTTAAATATGGAAGATCAAATCCAGAAGTATCAACAGGTACAGCAGAATCTGTTGGAATATCTGGAATATCATCAATTGGTGGTATTGGTACTTTAAGAAGAACATTTGGTTTAACAATAGAATCAGTTGAAGGTTTTCAAATAACTATTCCTCCCACATCAAAATCAAAATCCAAAACCATAATAGCTAGTGAACATTTACATCCGGATTTATTTTATGGATTATTAGGTGGAGGAGCAAATAATTTTGGTATAGTATCTGAAATTAAATATAATTCATTTGAAGCAGGTGACGTGATAGAATATACAATTAATTGGGATTGGTCCCAAGCAGCTAAAATTATTGAATTATGGTCAAGTACATCACCATCAAGACCAAATGAATTTACAGAAGAATTAGATTTGTCAAAAGTTGATAACAAATTAGGAATAACTTTACAAGGTTTATATCAAATTCCTCCAAAACAAAATTTAAAAAAAGCTTTTGAAAATATATTAGGAAATTTAAGTTATTTAGGTGGAGAACTAAAAATATCAGAACCAAAAAAATATTCATCAGTTTATACAAATATGGTTAAGTCACGTGTATATTATAATTTTTCTATGATTCAATCTGTATTTACAAATATTTTAAATCATATTGATATCGTAATGTTATTAGAAAAAAGTACATTATTTCAAGAAAACGTAGTTATTGAAATAGAATTATTAGGAGGTGTTATACCTCAAAGTTCTAAAGGAAGTTTTGGATTTAGAAATAGTAATTTTTTTGTGGCAATAAGTTCAGGATGGAATAAATTAGAAGATTCAGAAAGTCATGAAAATTGGATAAATTATAGTTTAACTAACTTTATTTCAAATGGTATTGATGGTTCGTATGTTGGATTTCCAATAGCATTTGGAAATATAAATCATACAAATAAAATTTACTATAATGAATCTTATGAAAAATTATTAGAAATAAAAAAAAAATATGACCCAGAAAATATATTATCATATTCAGGAACACTATAAATTATATTTTAAATTGTTTTGATGAGTGGATATTCATTAATATATAAATATTGATAATAATTTGGAGCAAATAAATAAATTGTTTTTTTACCCCCAAGCATATAAATTAAATTTGGAGTAGTATCACAATGTAATCCTGTATTAACTCTATTATTTAATGTAAACCAAACATTTGATTCATAAGAAATATCACTATAAAAATTTGAATTTATTATATTGTTAATATTAGAATATTTATTCATAATATTATTTTTATCTATTTTTTGGTTACCGATATATGTGTAATAATTATTATTTGATGTTATCCGAATAATATTTTCCAATGTATTTAGAGCGTTGCGTATTTTAAATGCCGACTGTTCTCTATAATACCGATTCTAATATATTAATTAGACTACTAAACTAGTCGTCGCATCATTTAATCTACGTAAAGCTTTCACCTAAATTCTAGAGGCAACAGGCTTAATTAATAAACACCATATTATTTTTATTTTATTGGTAAATGTTTATTATCCTGTCAGTAAACTACTTAATTATTACCTTTAATTAAATAGTTATTCGGGCTTTATTTTTTTATACTTTTATTAACTTTTTCTGTTAATTTTATAGCCTTTTTAATATTAGTTTTTTGTTTTTCTCTTAGGAACTCTTTTGGTCTTGATTGATGTTCCAAGTAATATTTTCCCAAAAGTAATATATTCATACAAGCATTTTTATCTCTATTCACTCTTATGCACTTTTTGGTTTCCTCTTTTAGAGTTAGCACTTGGTGAAGGGATTTTGAATGTTTTCCTTTTCTTACTTTTACATTTGTTAATTCCTTAAAGTTCTTATTATAAAGTTTACTTGTTCTAAATTCGTCAGTTTCTAATATTTCAAATCTTGAATGTAATAATCTTTTTATACCTATTCCAGGACTTGACATTTTGCCTTTAATGCTATTCATCGACCAATTACCAAAGAAAATAAGTAGCTTTTTACCTTTTTCTTTATCTTCTTTAGATAAATATTTATTTTCAATTTCATCCAATAATTTTGATTCAGATTGTAATGTAAAAATATATCTTCTAAAATTGAGCTTTCTAAATAAAATATTACTGTAAAATTCTTTAACTTCTTCATTTGTTTTAGTTTTTTGAACTATAAATTTTTTATATTCTTCAGGTTTTAATGTTCTTGAACTAAATTTTGACAATACTGTTTCTTTTTCAATAATACCATTTTTATCTTTTTCATTTTTAATAATTTGATTAGAACGCTTAGTATAAGTTTCAACTCTTCTTCTGCAATTTGAATATTGAAAAAAGTTATTTTGGTCATCTATTAAAGCCAGAGGTAGATTTTTTCCTGGATCTTGACTTATGAATTTATAATTACTATTCAAATATTTATCGCATTCTTCTTTTGTTAAATCATTCAATTTTATAAATTCATTGTCTTCATCTTCTTTGTATTTTGGTATTTTATCTCCATATTCCTTATTCTTGTATTTTTTTAATATAAAAAGTAAACAACAATTAAATCCATCTGTCATTATCTGGTTATAAAATACATAATTCTCATTATTAAATATACTTCTTTTTTCTGTTTTTAATATTTTACTCCAAACGTGAGACTGATATTTTTTACAATTTAATGTTATTTTACTTTTTGGATAACTAAAAAAATTATCTACTTCAGAACCTATTAAATCTGAAATTCCAGATGTATTCAAAATAATATTTTTAATAACAATATTGTTTCGTTGTGGTATAAAAGCATATGGTTTACCTCCTAATTCTTCAGTTTTACTATTTATATACATTGAAAATTTAATATATTTTTCAGGATTAGCTTTAATGTCATAAGGTATTGATTTCGTAAATTTATCGGGTAATAACAAATTAATATTATCTTTAATCCATTGATGATATTCTTCTTTTGAATCTAAAATCTGTCTATCAATAATATCAGATTTTAAATTTCTAATGTCAACATTAAGCTCCCTATATAATTCTTTTCTTTTGTTTTTATCTTTTTCTTTTTTAATTTCTTCTGATTTAGGGTTCTTAAATTTAATGTTAATATATTTATAGAGATGTTTAAGAAAATGTGTTGATATATTAGTTTTAATACAAGTTAACATTTCTTTAGCCATTTGCTCTAATATAAAAGTTTTATTAGAATAAGATAAAGTTTTATTAACGAGTTTATAAAAAGTGTTTTTATAAAATAATTTAATATCATCTTTAACAGATTTATTTTTAATTTTACTTTCTGTTTTTTGTTTTCCTTTATTTGTTTCTGTTGTACTGACAGTTTTTAACACATCCAAAATAAATTGTTTATTGATTATGGGTAATTCCTTATTATTAACAAACTTATCTAATAAATAAAGTCTAATAAATTGATAACCTAAAATGATAATTTCATTGATGTCTTTAACACATTGTTCTATAATTGGTTGTAAAATATCATATTCTTTTAATACAGATTTTAAAGGACATTTAATAGTTCTATAGACTTGTTCATTCGGTTCTGTATCTTCTTCTTTTTTATTATTTTCAACAATATCAGGAGGTTTTTTTATTTTAACTTTTGAACTCATAATAATATATATTATATAATATATATTTATATTATTTTAATTATTTTTAAACGAATTAAATTATTTATTTTTTTTATTAAATAATTATTTTTAATAAAAATTAATCTATATATTTTTAAAAAATATTAATTTAATTCGTTTAAAAATAATTAAATATTGTTATCATTTATATCAATATTATTTTTTTGTTTTCTTTTTTCATAAGCTCTTTTATTATATTCTTTTATTTTTTCTGGGTCTGGTTTTTTCAAATTATCTTTATTTTTTTGAATATATTCTTTATTTTTTCTTATAATTTCCTCTTTATGATTTTCATAAAAAGTTTTATTTCTTTTTGGTGCTGTATATTTTTTTAATTTTTCTTTTAATTCATTTGTATTTAATTCATATTCATTAATTTTATTTATCATATCTTCTTTATATATTTGAAATTCTTTTTTTAAATCGTCATATTCTTTTTGTAAATTTAATTTTTCAAATATAGATTCTTCATATAATTTTTTATAGTTTGTTTCAGTCATTATTATATATTATATTAACATTTCTTTAAAATTATTAAATCTAATATTCTTATATATGAATAAACAATTTTCTTCAGATTTGAAATCAAAAGCTGTTAAATATTATAAAAAAATAAATAATTATGTATCTGTGTGTAAAATATTTGAATGTAGTGAAAGAAGTTTAAAAAGATGGGTTGAAAAATATGATAAAGATAAAAATCTAGAAAGAAAACCAAGAAAAGAAGGTTCGTATAAAATTAATGTTAACCATGTTAATTTTATTAAAGATACTCTTAAAAAAGATAATAGAATTACAATATCACAATTACATACATTAGTTAAAAATAAATTTAAAAATTTAGAAGTTTCAAGACAATATTTACACGACATAATAAGAGACAATAATATTACATATAAAAGGGCAACTTTTGAACATTTTCCAAAAACATATAGAGGTGAAGAAAGAGATGAAAAAGCAGAATTAAAAAAATTTTATAAAGAGGTAGAAAAATATAAATTAGACGACATTATATGTATTGATGAAACATCAATAAGTACATCTTTAAGTGTAAATTATTGTCGTGAAGATTTAGGAAAAAGATGCATTATTAAAACTGACGATAATACAGTATTCAAAAAATATTCTTTAGTTGTAGCAATTAGCAATAAAAAATGTTTAGGTTATAAATTGTATGAAAATGGTGCTGTTAATGCCGATAGATTTAATGATTTTTTAATTGAAATATTAAAAAATGTAAAAAATAAATTAATAATATTAGATAATGGACAGATACATAAAAAAGAAAATGTAAAAAATACAATTTCAGAAAGTGGAAATAAATTGTTATACACATGTCCATATCATCCTCGTTTGAATACCATTGAAAATTGGTTTAATCAACTTAAACATTATATTAAACAAGATAAACCTAAAAATTTTAATTTATTAAAAGAAAGTCTTAAAAATTCAATTGATAAAATTAAAAAAGAAAATTATGAATATTATTTTCTTTATGCTTATAATAAAAAAAGTTATAAAGATAATAAAAAAGAAAGTAAAAAATCATCAAAACATAGAAAACCAAAAATTTATAAAACAGGCATTTAAAATACGCAACGCTCTAAATGAAAAAATTTTTTTACATTTGTTTTTTGAACAGGAATACAATCTTCTGATTCACTGAATATGGCTCTATAAGTATGATTTAATGAATTTTCTATAAATTCATTATAATTAATATTTTTTTCTATATGATTTTTTTTAAAAAATGGAATATTATTTTTTAAACTATTATAAAAATCATTATCTTTATCTATAAAATTAATATTATCAATTTTATAATGAATAGATAATGATTCTGGTTCAGTAAAAACCCAATGGAACCAATTTTTAGGCATAAATAAATATTGATCTTTTGTTAGTTCAACTTTATGCATAGTACAATTTTTAACCATTGGAAAAAGTTCCAAATCAATTGGGAAATTTGTAATTTGTGAATGACAGTCATTAATTTGTACATTACCATTACATATTGGGCAAATATTTTTTTCAGATTCTTTTGAATTTTTACTCATAAACTATTTGTAGTATATAATATTTATATATAAAATATAATTATGTTTTTAAGCACTTATTGATTATAAATCTTTTAATTTATCACATTTATTAGTTCCAAAAACAAATTTTACTAAATCAAAATCTTTTTTATGGTCATTATATTGTTTATTGAAATACATTATAAAACCAATTATAGTAACTGAACCAATTCCAAATATTAAAAATGATGATAAATTATCTAAAAATTTAGTGTCTTTGCCATTTGTTTTTAGGTAATTAGTTTGAAGATAACACAAGTATGTTGCTATCAATAATATAATTACTATATACATAGTTATATAATCTTGTTTACTTAACATAATGTAAAATATGTAAATTATTAGAGATTTTGTTAATATTTCTTCAATGTCCATAGCATTTTTAGATGTAAAATCAATTGTAAAAACTATAATAATATATAAAAATAAATTTCTTAAAATTGGAGTTGTGCTTAAATCATATTGAATGCCACAATTTAATGTGTTTCCTAAAAAATTAGTACTTATTGCTATAAACAATAAAAAAACAGCTCTAATTGAACCCGATAAATTTTCATAATTAAACATTTTTATTAAATATATATATATATTTAAAAAAATTGTTTTTTTAATTTAATATCTTTAATTTATTAAATAAAATTTACCAATAATATTTGTAAAATGATATCAAATGTTATTTCTATTAAAATATCTTTAGATGAATTAAAAGATTTAGTAAATAGTAGATTTGAGACATATGATGAAATATTAAAATCTATTGAATTAAACCAGGAAAATAATTTGAAAATATTTATTGATAAAATAAATATTCAAAATAATTTGATTGAATTTTATTCCGAATTAAATAGATACATTTATAATTCAGAATTAAATATCGATATTAATTCCGATTTAGCGAATTCTAAATTTTATAATTTAGGTTTGGAAACAGTGGAAATTATAGAAACTGTAAACGTTATAATTAAATATTCGGACCAATCAATAAAAATATTTGATATACCAAAAAAATACATATTCAAATTGGATAATATAATTAGTGAACAATTTGAATTGAGAAAACAACTTGAATGGATAAGACCATTAAAAATATCATCATATATTGATAAATTAAAAAATAAATTTACCAATAATATTGTTAATGATATTAACCCAAAAGAAGAATTGGAACAAATTAATTCAGATGAACTAATTTTGGAAGAAATATCACATTATATCAAATTGATTGAATATTCAGAAAAAAATTTTAATAATGTTAATTTTTTTCTTAAAGGAGGTTTTGTAATTGGGTTTAAGTTGATTCAATTAATCTGTTATCAAGCAAAATTACAATTATCCCAATTAAATCAAAAACAAATAATTTTAGATACATTAGAATTCATAAGAGATTTTGATATTGCAATGTGTATAGATACAGATAATAATCAAAATTATCAAATTGAATTGGATAATTTTTTATCCAATGATATAGTTTCAAATTATTTTAGAAAAGAAGGACAAGTTGTGATTGTTTTAAGAGATAAAAATAATTTAAAAACTAAATCTAATCCATTAGAATCATTTATAGAATTATCAATAAAAAATTGTAAATCCCCACATGACCTATCTCATTTGGTTGATTTAGAAATTCCAATGACATCAATGTTGATTCAAATTAATTTGGAAAATATCAAATTGGTATTTCAAATAATAAAATCATATTATTTATTACAAAATAATTTGGATTTTGATGAAAATTTTTATTCAATCCTTATAAACCAAATAAATTTGCTTCAAATTCAAATTCACAAAACTACTCCAATCGGATTATTTGATATAACCCAATCGAGTTATTTGGATAGAAACAAAAAATTTTCTGACCAAATGATAAGGATAATAAATAAATCATCAGAACAAATTGAATTATTAATTCCTGAAATAATTAATACTAAATCAATTAATCCAGAATCAATTAATCCAGAATCAATTAATCCAGAATCAATTAATCCAGAATCAATAAAAATATTTTTAGCATCAGGAATGACTCAACCAGATAGATTATTTATAAGATTGATAAATAAAAATATTCCCAAATCACTCAGATGTGAAAAATTACTTGAGAAATATAATATTGATATAAATACAATAGATTGGTTATTAAATCCGGATGTTCTTATAAAAATAATTAATATTTTTTTGACAAATTTATCTGCCCAATATATTGATTGGGAAAAAATAAAAAAAACTAATTGTTCTTCATGTACAATAAATAAATTTATGTCAGATTTAAAAGTATCCTCTTTAGAAAAAACATTATTTTTAGAATGTAACCTAGGCAGACTTATTGGGGAAATTGATAAAATATCAAACTCAAATGATTTTAACAAAATGATTAGGGTATATAATTTATTAAAAATAATATTTGGAAAAAATCAAACTCAACAAATAAGAAATAATTTTAATCCAAAAGACCAATCAAATATATTCAGAGTCCAAAAATCTTATGACAATTTGGTTAACAATATAATTTGGTTTCAAATTAAAAAATTTATTTAAGTAATATAAAAATTAATTTAGATATCAATTTATAATCATCAAATTCAAATGAATATAAACAAACCAATTGAAATATATTTTAATTCTGATATTAAACTTGATAATATTGAATTTAATGAAAATTTATTAAATATTGATTTGATGAATAAACATTTATCAGGTTGTATTGATTTGAATATATATAAAGATGCACAAATAATAAATTTACAATCGAATAATATAAAACAAATATCTGAATATCCTGAAACTCTTGAAGAATTAAATTGTAGTGCAAATCAAATAGAACAATTAGATAATTTGCCATTAGGATTAAAAATTTTAGAGTGTGGAGAAAATTTGATAAAAAGTTTAACAAATTTACCAGGTGGATTAGTTATATTACATTGTACTTCAAATTATATAACAAATTTAGATTTTCTTCCAGAAACTCTTGATGAATTAAATTGTAGTGCAAATCTAATAGAACAATTGGATAATTTACCCCGTAACCTAACTAAATTATATTGTGATGAAAATAAACTAATCGCATTATCAAATTTACCTCCTGGATTAAAAGAATTATCAGCCAATTCAAATAAATTGGTTAATTTGACAAATTTACCTAACCAATTAGTAAAACTATTTTTTCATTCTAATTTAATTACAAATATAGATAATTTGCCAAATACTATAGACTTTATTGATTGTAGATTTAATCAAATAAATCAAGTGAATAATTTACCTTTAAATTTAAAGACTTTGTTTATGGACAAAAATCTAAATAATTATATAACAAAATCTAAATATCCTCAAATAAAAATTAATTAATCAAATTTAGAAATAAGTTTTGGTTCTGGTGAATAAGCATGAAATATTAAAACTAAATGTTGTTTGGTAGGTAATCCTTTATATTTACCATCATTATAATACAATGGTGTATTATATTTTTTCATTTGGGCTAAACGTGATTTTATAAAACCTATTCTATATGACCAATAATCTTGTCCATCTGGTTTATTTTTTTTAATTGGGATATATTGTAATTTATGGGCTTTTCCTTTAACAAATTTATACATTTGAAAAAAACCTTTATCAGTTTTTACACTTGATTTTATTCCCCTTGATACTTCCGCTATTTTATACTCATTTGCCAAATTTACAAATTGATTAATAGTTTCAATGGATAACCAAGGAAATAATTTATCTTCTTTACTTTTATTTTTTTTGTAATTTTTTAACCATTTGGCAAAAAGGTCCATTGCTTCACCCATAGATTCCGTTTTGGCAGGATGAAATTTAGCTCTAAAATACATCGTATTTATCACATCAAATTGATATCTTAAAGAACGATGTTTAACTAAATCAATAGTATTTAATGCTGTTTTTTTATCTTTGAAACCAGTTTTTTTAAGAGATTTTGATGGATGTAAATCATTATATAAATTTGGCTTAGATTTTGAAGACATATTTTAATATAATATGTTAGGATATAAAAAATTGATTTATAATTATATTAGAATGTATATAATAATATTAAAGGTATCCACACACACATATATATATATATATAATGATACAAACATTATATAAAAATTTTTTAACTTATAAAAAATTTATATTGGTTAGAAATTATGTTGAAAATCTAATGACAAATTACAATAAATTAAATCGAAATAAAATTCAATTAGGAAGATGGAATTTGGAAAATTGTGACATTAAAACTAACATTAAAATTGATAGAGCTAATGTAGACCATTGTGGTACTTGTAGTTATAGTAATAAAATTAATTAAAAGCATTTTTATCTAATAATTCTCTTCCCAAAATTAAATTGTGTATATTTTTGGTATCTTCATATGTATTAACTGCTTCCAAATTTATTAAATGCCTAATAATTCCATAAGAATTTGATACCCCATTCCCACCCAAAATATCTCTACATATTCTAGCTACATCTTGAGCATTTTGACAATTTACTTTTTTTAAATATGAAATTAGAGCAATGTTATTTGGTAAATCATCAAAAGATTGAATACAATTGAGAGAACTAAATGAATTATTAAGAGCATTATTATATAGTTCAATTGATTTTACTAAATCATTTTGAATTAGTTGAAATGAATTTAATGATTTGGAAAATTGTTTTCTTTCATTAGTATAATCTATTGTGGTATTTATAATATTTTCCATCGCACCTAAGACCCCCCATGAAATACCATATCTAGCTTTATTTACACCCTTGAAGATTTAAAATGCCGATTTTAACAAATTAAATCTTAAGGTTAACATGTAAATTATGATTTAGACAACTGCGTCGACAGTGACTGAATTTTTGTTTTTGGTGCTTTTATTTACCTTTATTTTTGTAGATTTATCCTTCTTATCTTCTATTACATCATTTTTTTTATTTCCTTCTCTACATAAATATTTTGGTCTTTCTTTTTGTAAAATCGCATTTTTAGCAATTTTATAAATATTTGTTGCACCATTTACATCTCGGTTCCACATAGTTTTACAGTTCTTACAACGTAGTAATCCATGTACGAGAATTTCTCCTGATTTATAGGGTTTCGGATTCTCCCTTTTTTGAAATTTTTCACATTCACCAATTTCACATTTTGAACATCTACAACTTGTTCTAAATTCATCAACCAAATAAACTTTATAACCATTTTGTCTAAATAAATTTCTAAATCCTTTCCCTTTTGTCGGCTCCTTTCCAAAAGGAAAATTTGGTTTTTGCATCCAGTCGCCAAAATTAATAATAGTTTTATCGGGTCCTCCAAATATTTTTTTGAAATTCTTAATTAGTTTTTGTTCATGTTTTTTCTTATTGATGAATCCATTAAGTTTTAACTTTCTAAAAATATATTTTTCATAAAATTTATATAGCTTTGAATTTAATTCTATTTTATGTTTAATATATTCTTTAAATTTTTCAATATTAAGTGTTTTTTTATTATAAACTGATAATTCTGTTTCTAATTCTATAACTGTTTTACCTTCTATTTTTTCTTCTTTAAATTTTAATATAATTTTTTGATATTTTTTAATTTTACATTCCTTTCTTCTACTATTTTGAGTATATCTAAATTCATTCGCATCTTTATTATCCCCATCTACACAATATAGTAAATCTGAGCAGCCGACATCCACTGATACGATACTTTTATTCTTTAATTCAGTATAATCATTCAATTCATCAATATATTCTTCTGGTATTGTATATTTATTATTAGGAACTCTTTTTCCTACTAAATCATTTCTCTTAAATAAAATATTACAACCTATACCATCAGTTAATATCATATGATGAAAAGAATAACATGTTTTCTTAAAACATTTTCGTTCAGTTCTAAAGAAAAATTCCCATATTTTATCCTCATATTTAACTAAATTACCTTTTTGTGTATAATTTCTCTTAATTCCTTGTTTTTCTGTAAATAATAAATGGACTATTGTAACTGTATCCAATTTAATAAAATGACCTACAATATCACTTCTTAAAGGAAAAACATTTTTTATTTTTAATCCTTTTTCTTCAATTGTTTTCATCATTCTAATCATACAAGATAAATAATCTTGAGTATTAGATTGAATATCATAATGAATACTATCTTTATCAAACTTTTCTTTATTAGGTAAAATTATTTTTTTTGTGTCTTCAATTAATTTATGATATTTTATATCAGATTTGTATTTTTTATCTTTGACATTAAAAATATCTTCTTTAAAATGTTTAATCTTTTTACAAAAATAATTAATTAAATTATTTTTTATTTCTTCATCTGATTTATCTTTTAAATCTTCTCTAATTAATTCTAAAGTTTCTTTTTTGTACCAAATAACATTTATGTATCTTTCAACATATTCAATAAAATGTAATTTAATATTATTTTCATACATAGTGACGATATCATCAGATAAATAATCTAAAACAGTATTAAGATTAGTATAAGATAAATTTTCATCTTTAATAAGAGGTTTATAATTTTTGTTATAAAAATCTTTTAATTCCTCTTTTAATTTAATTGTTTTTTCACTTGGTGGTGCTCCAGTAGTAGCATCATTACACACAGTTTTAAGACAAGCATTAACAAATTCTTTATTTATAGTTAGTAATTTATTATTCTTTTCAAAATAATCTAATAAATAAAGTTTCATAAATAATAAAGTATGAATAACAATTTTATTACATACCATAACAGCTTTATTTATTTTTTCCAAATTAATATCAGGATTTTTTAATACATGTTTAAGAGATAATTTAGTACATTTAAAATAATCTCCAATTATATCAGGAGGTTTTTTAGTTTTCATATTATAATATATAATTAGAAATTTAATTTTATATTATTTTTAATATTTATAAAAAAAAATTTTATATATTTTATATTATTTTTAATATTTATATAAAATAATTTTATATATTTTATATTATTTTTAATATTTATAAAAAATAATTTTATATATTTTATATTATTTTTAATATTTATAAAAAATAATTTTATATATTTTATATTATTTATCATCATTATCATTTATTTTATTAATATTTTGTTCTTCAATTAACTTTTTTTGTTTTTTAGTTAAATATGATTTTTTATTGTATTCAATTATTTTATCTTTATTTTTTTCATAATATTTTTTATACGCCTTAGGTGCAGTATATTTTTTTAGATGTTCTTTTAACTCTTCATTTTCTTTAATAAGTTTATCATTAATTTCATTTTGTGTTATTTTATACAAATCAAATTCTTTTTGATTAGTGATTTTATATTGCTCAAATTCTTTTTGAATAGTAATTTTGTCATAAATTACTTGTTCATACATTTTTTTATAATCAATATCAGTCATAATTATATATAAATATAATTATACCTTTATTATTTTTTAATATAAAAATCGGCATTTTAAATCTTCAAGGGTGTAAACAGGTAAATGGTCCCTTTAATCCCGTCACATTCAATTTATTTGTTTTAGGTATTTTTAAATTATCCATATAAATATAACCAGTTGGTGATGCTAATAATGTTAATTTTTCTTTAATTTCAGGAGTTGTAATAGCATCATCTCTTTCTGATACAAGACCAATAATTTTATTTGATTCATCTTTACACCAAATAATAAAAATATCTGCTATGGGTGAATTTGTTATCCAAATCTTTGAACCAGATACAATATAATAATCTTTATGTTCTATTGCTTTTGTTTTCATACTGGCTGGGTCAGAACCGGCATCTGGTTTAGTTAAACCAAAACACCCAATATATTCACCGGAATATAGTTTATCTAAATATTTATTTAAAATTATGTCTGTACCAAATTTTTCAATTGGATTTATTACAAGAGAAGATTGTACAGAATATCCAGATCTTAAACTAGAATCTATTTTTTCAATATTATAATTAATCATACCATAGGTAGCTGGATTAATATCATTTTCTTTATGATTAAAAATTCCTAATTTTCCCCATTCCCTATAAGTATTTCTATAAATACTTTCATTAAAATTGAGTAAATTTTGTGGATTTGAATAATTTTTTAAAGTAATATCATAAACATTTTTTGAAATTAAATTTGTTGAAAAATCTAATTTTTCAAATTGTTTAAATAAATTCGTATATTTTTTCATTGTTTATTTTATAATATTAATTTTATTTATATTGAATCAATTAAAAAAATATTAAAATTTAAAAATTTTAATAAATTACAAATCTATAATTGAATAACTTATATACCATTTATCACCATATTCATCATAACTAAATTTAATTTTATTTTCAATTTGTTTAAATTTAAAATTAAAATAATCGTTAATAATTTTATTTTCACATAAAATATTTGTTTCACAATTATAATCATAGGGTGTGCCTATACTTCTAGTAATTCTTATATTAATATTTGTTCCATATATTTTTTCTTGAATACATATACTATCATCAATTAATCTAATTAAATCTAATATATCATCAATTTTTAAATAATTACAGATACTAAAATTAATATACCAATTTTTATCAGTTGTGTTTTCACTCATTGTACATTAATTATGTTATTTATATAGATATATATATAAATAATATTTTTTTCAATTTTTTAATTTATATTTATTTTTTAGACACAGATACAACATTATTATTTTGGTCATAATTTACAACAAAATTTCTTGCCATATCAATTGAAGTAGGTTTACCAGGAACTAGTGGTTTTTTAACATAAATAATTCTACTTATTTGGTTTTCAAGATTTGTACCTTGTAATCCTTTATCTTTTATAAATTTAACAATATCCAATAATTTAGCTTCAGTAATGTCATTTTGTGTTCCAATTAATAATTCTTTAGATAATTTTTCAGGTATTTTAACACATTCACCATCTCCACCTACTTTTACATCTGTTGATAAAGGAATAGGAATAGAATTATTATTAATAACAGGTTTTTCTTCATCTGATGAAATGGATAAATCGGAACTATGAATAGTTGATTCATTTAGATTAATAACTGGTTTAGATTGGTCAAGTTTTTGTTCATTATTTTGTGTAAAAACGTCTCCAATTTTTTGTCCAAATTTTTTACCTGTATCAATAGCAGAGTCAATATAAGGTTGTGCTGCTGTTTTGGCATCATTAACTTCTCTTTTAACAACACTTCCAGTACTTTGATTAGCATAAAGAGTATTATAAGTATTAGCTAAATCAAAACCGGTAGTTGTTTTACCAACTCTTATAAATTTAGTACAAGTTCCCAAATAATTAGTTAAATCATCTAATCCAGTCATACCTAAAATATTTCCATTTTCATCTACCATTTTTTTTTGACTAAAATCTTTGGGTGTTTGAGAATCAAAATCAGCTTTGTTAGCAGGAATAAAAAAAACATATTCTCCAGGTGCATAAGCAAAACCACCAGTTTGGTTATTTAATTTTGATGAATCATCAAGTGCTTTTAATTCAAGATATTTGTTTTTGTATTTGAGATATTTTTGTTTGTAATCAATTGAACTCATATTAATATAATTGATTTATATAATATGATTTATAAAAAATATTTTATATATTTAAAAAACTAAAAAATTGAAAAAAATATATATTATATAAATTTGTTTATATTAAAAATATTTTTGTTTATCTTAAATGGATTTTAAATTTGATTTATATGAATTGACAGGAAAATATAAATTTATTTCTTCAATTATATATAAATATAATGAATATGGATTTTATACATTTACATCACAACCTGGAGATATTGATTTAGAGCGTTGCGCTTTTTAAATGCCGGTTTTCTACAAGGTTTAGATTCTAATTTTTATTAGATAACCTATTTAGATACACATTACATTTAAAAATCACAATGCTTGTCATTTAAGATACTAAATTCTAAAATAATAAACTTATAAATAAGTTTACTTAATAGGCTTAATCAGTAAACACTTTAAATATTTTTTATTTAATTGGTAAATGTTTACTATCCTATCTGACACTATTTAATTATTACCTTTAATTAAACAGTTATTTGTTTTATACTTTTATTTATTTTTACTGTTAGGTTTATTCCTTTCTTATTAGTAATCTTTTTATTTTCTCTTTTGAATTCTTTTATTCTTTCTTGATTTTCTAAATAATATTTACCTAACTTTAATATATTCATTGATGCATTTTTATCCCTATTTACATAAATACGCTTTTCAGTGTCCTCTTTTAGAGTTAGTACTTCGTGTAAATATTTTAAATGCTTTCCTTTTTTTACTTTTACATTTGTTAATTCTTTATAGTTTTTATTATAAAGTTTACTAGTTTTAAATTCATCAGTTTCTAATACAATAAACTTTTTATTTAAC
>Ga0172362_10001213_pt1 | contig 21931 bp, 14 predicted proteins | sample LakKivs1_kivu2a2_FD_114534 | JGI IMG/M metagenome (GOLD analysis project Ga0172362, IMG submission 114534) | Sediment microbial communities from Lake Kivu, Rwanda - Sediment s1_kivu2a2 | ecosystem: Environmental > Aquatic > Freshwater > Lake > Sediment | place: Rwanda: Western Province, Lake... | reverse complement strand
GGTTGGTCGACGTGCTGCGATACGCGAGCACGCTCCCGTCCGCCGACAGCACCGGATCGACGCTGCACGAGTCGGACTCCCAGCCGCTCTCCTCGACCGACACGCGACGCAGACGCCGGCCCTCGACGTCGAACAGGTACACCTGATCGCCGTGGTAGAGGTTCGCGGGCAGCATCTCGCGCGAGCGGCTCGAGAACGCCATCCAGCGGCCGTCGCCGGAGATGCGGCCGAACGGCAGCTCGATCTGGCCCTTGCAGACGAACGACATGCCGGGACGTCCGCAGTCGGTCTCGCCGGGGTACACGAGACTCGCGAGGATCGTGCGGCCGGTGGCGCGGTCGCGCACGTAGACGTTGTTGCGGCGCGGCGGCCGCGGCACGACGAGGTTCCAGGCCTCGCTCGAGAAGCCGATGAAGCGGCCATCGTCGGAGATGCTGCCGAGGAAGCTGTCCTCCTGCGGCGAGTAGGGCCAGTCGACGTTGGCGTCGTCCTTGAGGCTCGCCGCCTCGGTGATTCCGGCGTCGAGGTCGCGCACGTACACCGTGGAGGCGAACCCCACCAGCCGCGGCTGCGGCACCCCCGTCTCGCGCAGGTTGTTCGCCCGGCTGGTGAACACGACGAAGCGGCCGTTGCGCGAGATCGCCGGATCCCGGCTCCCGGCGTCGGCGTCGCCGCCGGTGTCGGCCGCGCGGCTGAGACGCTTCAGCTTCGCCTTGTCCGAGCTCCACAGGAAGACGTCGTGCGCGCCGTTGCGGTCGGCGGCGACGAGGTTCGACGCCAGGCTGTCGAACACGACGCGCTGCCCGTCGCCCGCGATCGACGGACACCCGCTGTCGGCGTTCGGGTCGCCGCCGTCCTTCGCAACCGAGAGGCGCGTCGTCGTCCCCGTCTCTCGATCGCGCAGGTAGACGTCCCAGCGCGGGCTGCCGAGGTTCGCGCCGCCCGGGTACATGTTCCAGGCCCGGCTCAGGAACGCGACCCAGCGGCCGTCGTCGGACACCGCGGGGCAGTCGCTGTCGTCGCGCGCCTCGTTGCCGTTCCAGGCGAGGCTCACGCGCTCGACGACGCCCGCCTGCCGGTCGCGCACGAAGACGTCGGTGTCGTCGTTGGTGTCGCCCGGCACGAGGTTCGCGGCGTCGCTCGCGAAGGCGACGAAGCGGCCGTCGGCCGACAGCGACGGCGCGCCGGAGTCGCCGAGCGCCTCGCCGCCCAGCGAGTCGACGCTCGCTCGGTCGACGCGGCCGGGCGTCTGCGCGCGCACCGCATCGGCCACGGCCAGGGTCGCAAGAATCACCGCCGTGCCGGCGGCGACGTGGCCGGCTAGCGCGGTGCGCGATCTCGCCTTCATGTCGACTCTCCTTCTCCCGAACGGAGCCGAGTGGGCGTGCCGTCCTTCGGCTCCTCGGCCGCCCTCGTCGCGAACCACCCGCATCACTGCGACCGCGCGACCAGGCGCCCGTTGCGCGCGCTGCCGACGGCTACCGTTCCTCGGTCGTTCCGCTTGATCGCCCGCGTCGGGAACCCGACGCCCCAGCAGCGCCCGCTGCTCGCGTCCTGCAGCTGCACGATCAGCCCCTGCGGTGCGGCGACGGGGAGGTAGGGCGCGTCGAGATGCCGGCCGCTGCCGCGCGCCAGGATGCGCGCGGTGCCGTCGCGCACCGACACGCGCAGGCTCGTCAGACCGACCTTCGGATCCGTCAACTTGTAGCCGCCGGTGACGGTCTTCCAGCAAGGGCGACCGTTCCCGGTGCAGGGTGGCCCCGCGGCCGCGGCGACGTCCATCACCAACGACTTCGCGTAGACGCAGAGCTGGTAGCGACCACCGGCCGGATCCGGAAACGACTCGGCGGGAGGCTCGCCCGTCCAGCGCCAGAAGAGCTCGTCGTCGCGGACGCCGCCGGGCGGACGCTTCGACAGTCGCAAGACGGACTCGTTCGCAGCCGAGCAGCCCGGCAGGGGCTGCGCGGAGCAAACGGCGAGGGCGTGACAGCGACCATCTTCGGCCGCGCAGGTCCAGTCGCTCGAAAGCACGTCACCGGCGCCGTTGGTGTCGCCGGCAACGAGGTTGTCCGCCGACGTGCGATAGCCCACGACCTTGCCGTCCGCCGACAGCGCGGGGTCGTCGCTGCACGCGTTCCCGCCCCACCCGGTGGGATCGACCGAGATCCGTCGCAGTCGGCGGCTCACGCGATCGAACAGGTAGACGTCGGTGCCATAGCCGACGAGGTTGGCCGGGAGCAGGAGATCCGACCCGCTCGCGAACGCGACGAAGCGTCCGTCGCCCGAGATCGCTGCGGCATGGCTCGTACCCGAACGACAGCGCGCGGATCCGTCGGGCCCGCAGTCCCGGCCGGTCGGGTCCTGCGTCCCCGCAGTCTCGGTCGTTCCGCTGACACGGTCGTGGACGTACACGGTCTTTCGAATCGGGGGGGGGTGGCCACGAGATTGTTCGCCTTGCTCTCGAAGGCGACCAGGCGCCCGTCTTCGGACAGCGCAGGACGGGTCGAGTCGCCGTTCGGCGACGAGTGCGGATGCAGGACTTCCCGGCTCGCGAGCGCGATCGCGCGCGACTCGACGTCGACCGTGAACACATTCCAGATGCCGCGGTCGAGTGACGGCTGCACCGGGTGCGGCGCCCCGGACGGCAGCAGGTCCGATGCCCGGCTCGCGAACGCGACCACGGCACCGTCGCCCGACAGCACGGGATCGACGCTCTCGAGGTCGCCGGGGCCGCCGGACGCCGCCGCGCTCAGCAACGCGAGGCCTGCCACGCCACCTTCGAAGAGGAAGACGTCAGAGACGGCGTTGTCGTCGCCGCCCACGAGGTTCGTCGCACTGCTCGCGAAGACCACGCGGCTGCCGTCGCCGGAGATCGACGGGCACCCGCTGTGGCCGTCAGGATCGCCCCCCGCGGCCGCGACGCTGATGCGCGTCGTCGTGCCCGCCTGGCGGTCGCGCAGGTACACGTCCCAGCGCGGGCTGCCGAGGTTCGCGCCGCCGGGGTACATGTTCCAGGCCTTGCTCAGGAACGCGAGCCACCGACCGTCGGCGGACAGCGCTGGACACGAGCTGTCGTCACGCGCCTCCATGCCGTTCCAGGTGAGGCTCTCGCGCTGCACGACACCCGTCTGCCGGTCGCGGACGAAGATGTCGTCGTTGAGGTTGGTGTCGCCGGGCACCAGGTGGGCGGCGCCGCTGTGAAACGCCACCAGACGCCCATCGGCCGAGAACGACGGCCCGCCGGAGGGGCCGAGGAGCTCGCCGCCGAGAGAATCCACGCTCTCGCGCGTCACTCGGCCCGCGTTCTGCGCGAAGGCTGCGTTCGCGACGAGGAGCAGCAGGAGCATCGCCAGCGAGCTTCTCTGAACGTACTTGACGTCGTTGGATCGGCGGATCATCACGGTTCCCTCACAGTGACTTGACGAACTGGACGAGTGCACTCCGGTCGGTCGGCGAGAGCGCGCCGAAACGATCGCGCGTGGGTGTCGCCTCGCCCTCGTGCAGCGCGATCGCCTCCTCGATGGTCGGCGCGCGACCGTCGTGCAGATAGGGTGCGCTGTGCATCGCGCCCCAGAGCGGCGCGGTGCGGAACTCACCGCCCGTCGCGTCGCCGGCGACCACGCCGTCGCCGAGACGCGGGCCGAGGTCGTGCAGCAGGAAGTCGGAGTAGGCGCGCACGTCCTGCTGCGACAGGGCCGCGACCTCGTGCTTGCCGGTACGCAGCAGCTCGACGTGACAGCCGGCGCAGCCGACCTCGCGGAACAGCGCGGCGCCACGGCCGTCGAGCGCGCCGCGGCCGGCTGCCTCGAGCGGCGGCAGCAGCCGGATGAACTCGACCAGCGCGCCGAGGTGGCGCCCGTCGTCCTCCGGGTCGGCGACGCGGTCGCACGGCGCGTCCTTGCCCTCGCGCTTCACCTCGCTGGGTCGCACCGGGTTGGTGATGCCGACCTCGTCGACCAGCGACTTCGCCGAGAAGTCGCGCAGCGACGCCTGCTCCGCCTTCCAGCCGAAGCGGCCGAGCTTGCCGCCGACGCGGTTCGGACGGCCCGAGATGCCGTCGCCGTCGCGGTCGTCGGGATCGGCGAGCGCAAGGATCGCGTCGTCGGGAATCGCCTCGACGAGTCCGAGCCCGTAGAGCGGCGGTGTCTCGCGCCGGCTCTGCACCGAGTCCGTCGGCACCGGCTCGTTGGGCACCGAGCACTCCGGCGTGCGGATGCCCTGCGCCTGGATCAGCGGACCGCCGCGGCCCTCGAGCGGATCGTAGGGCCCGTCGCCCGGCCGCCGGATCATCGTCACGACGCGCGCGCTCGACCCGCCGACGGTCGGCTGCGCGTGGCACTCGGCGCAGCTCGCGCCGTTGAACACCGGGCCGAGCCCGGACTCCGGCGTCTCGACGCGGGTGAACGCGAGCAGCGCCGCGTGGAACGCGTGCTGCTGCTCCGGCGTGAGCCCGGCCATGGTCGCGACGCCGCAGCTCGCGACGCCGTCCTGCTCGGGATCGGGGAAGCTCGGGCAGCGGTCGCAGGCGTCGCCGACGCCGTCGAGGTCCTGATCGGCCTAGTCGGCGTTCGCGCGCCGCGGGCAGTTGTCGGCCGGGCACGCGGTACCGCTGCCGAAGCCGTCACCGTCGGGGTCGACGCAGCCGTCGCAGGCGTCGCCGCTGCCGTCCGCATCGGCGTCGCGCTGCCCGGGGTCCACCGTCAGCGGGCACGCGTCGCAGGCGTCGCCGACGCCGTCCCGGTCCGCATCCGCCTGGTCCGGGTTCCAGACCCTCGGGCAGTTGTCGAGCGGGCACGTGCTGGCCGGAAAGCCCGGATCGCCGAAGCCGTCGCCGTCGCGGTCGGTGCACGGGTCGGAGACGTTCGCGACGCGGTCGGCGTCCCAGTCGCCGTCGACCTGCTCGAGCTCGAGCGTGTTGCCGGTCGGCTCGAGGTTGCCGTAGGGCTGGGCACTCGACGGCTTGCAGCCCTGGGTGAGCACGCCGCGCGCGTGGTTGTCGTGCGCGCCGTGGAAGCGGAAGCAGAACTTCGATCCCGCGATCGAGCCGCCGACGATCTCGTTGTGGTGCGGCACGCGCACCCAGCCGGGATCGTTCGCGTAGCCCTCGTTGGTGTAGCCCTCGAAGACGTAGGCCGAGCCCTCGAGGACGTTGCGCGCGAACAGGTTCTCGACCGACTCGCCGCGCACGTGGACGATCGAGCCGCGCACCACGTTGTCGAGGTACTGCGCGCGGCTCGTGTGCTTGTGGTAGATCGCCGACGTCCCGGCGTTCTCGATCACGTCGCGCGCGATCACGCAGTCCGTGCACCAGAGGACGTACAGCCCCTCCTGCCCGTTGCGGATGATCTGGTTCTCGAGCACCTGTGCGCGCACGCTGCCCGAGCCGACGTGAATGCCGTCCTGCTCGCTGGCCGTCACGTAGTTGCGCTCGATGCGGTGGTCGATCGCCTGCCCGCTGTCGGTGTTGCCCGCGACCTCGATGCCGATGGTGTTGCGCTCGACGCGGTTCGCCTCGAGCTTGACGCGCTGTCCGCCGCGCAGCCGGATGCCGCGCTTGAAGCCGCTCACGGTGCAGTTTTTCACCGTGACGTCGTTCACGTCGTCGATGCGGATGCCGTAGTCCGAGCCTTCGGTCGTGCCCTTGCCGCGGATCGCGTGCCCGGCGCAGTCGAGGACGGCGCCCGAGGTCATGCGCAGCCCGACGCGACCGCAGTCGGTCAGGTCGCGGTCGAGCGTGGCGGTGCCGCGGACGGTCGCGTTGCAGCGGCAGGCGACGCCGTTGCCGCAGACCTTGGCCTTGCCGGGCTCGTCGGCCGCCGCGGCGGTCCGTGCGGGCGCAACGAGAGAGCAGAGCAGGATGATGGACAGGAGAAGATTCACCGAACGCCTCTTTGGTCGAACTGAGCGGTGGAACTGAGCTCGAACGATCCCGCGGGCGCTCGGGGGAAGGACGACGGTGGGACGGTCGTCCCGACGGGGAAGTCCGTGGTAGCGGCCCCGTCACGGCGCACGCAAGCGAAAAAACTTCGGTCGGGCCCGAGCGCGGCGGACGACCCCGACGCTGCGCCCAGGGGCGGCCGGACCGTGCTCCACCCGCGCGGCCCGGCCGGCTCCAGCTCCCTTGGCCGACCGGTTCCGCCCGCGCGGAGACCGTGTGCCACCCCCGCGGCCGGTCGCCGGCCCCGTCAGGCGGCGTCGGCGAGACGCGCCGGCGTACGCCCGCGGCGACCCGCGATCCGCAACACGACCGCCGCGACGCAGGCCAGCGCGAACAGCGCGAAGAAGTCGGGCGCGCTCGCGAGGCGGCCGCCATACGTGATGGTGAACACGAGCCAGAGCCACCACATGCCGACCGTGTGCAGGCGCCGCCAGCGCGTGGCGCCGAGGCGCCGGACCGCGGCGTCGTTCGAGGTCGCGGCCATGAGCGCGGCGACCACCAGGGCGCCGCCGCCGACCACCAGCGTCGGCGGGTCCGGTAGCGTCCTCTCGAGGACGTTGAAGGTCACGAGGCTCACCAGGTGGGCCGCGAACACGGTGGCGAACGCGAGCCCGGCGGCGCGCCGGTGCCGCAGGAGCCAGCGCGACGCCGCCCCTGGACGGAGGCGGTGCCACGGACCGGCGACGAACGCCGCGAGGAAGATCGGAAACGCGAGGCGCGCCGTGTAGCGCGCGGCGAGCTGCCAGCCTTCGGCCGCGTCGTCGCCCGCCGCGAGCCCGCCCGCGACCGCGGCCGCAGCGGCCACCGACGCGACCGCGCACGCGAGGCCGACGCCGCGCGATCTCGCTCCGCTCATGCCCCGATCCTCTCGCACGACGGGCGTAGCGGCGAAAGCGAAGGGTTTCGCCGCCCGTGGACCGGCGCCCGGGTCTGCCCGGCCACCTCCCCCTACCCGATCAGCGGCATGAACAGTACGGCGAAGCCGAGAAACGCGCTGAAGCCGACGATGTCCGTCACCGTGGTGAGGAAGATCGACGCCGACTGGGCCGGGTCGCGGCCGGCCGCGCGCAGCAGCAGCGGGATGCCGGCGCCGGCGAGCCCCGCGGCGGCCATGTTGACGATCATCGCGAGCCCGATCACGAGCACGAGACCGATGCGGCCGTCCCACAGGTAGACCGCGAAGCCCGTCGCGACCGCGATCGCGACGCCGTTGAGCGTTGCCGCGAGCGCCTCCTTCAGGATCACGCGCCGCGACGTGCCGGACACGAGCTCGCGCAGCGCGATGCCGCGGATCACCACCGCGAGCGACTGCGCGCCGGTGTTGCCGCCCTGCCCCGCGACGATCGGCAAGAGCACCGCGAGCGCCGTCACCCGCTCGATGACGCCCTCGAAGAGCCCGATCACCGCCGAGGCGAGGAACGCCGTTGCGAGGTTCACCAGCAGCCACGGCAGACGCTTCTTCACGACGACCGGAACGGGCGACAGCGCGCGCTCGTCCTCGCCGGCGCCGGACATCTTCTGCAGGTCGCCGAAGGCCTCCTCCTGCACCGCATCGAGGACCTCGTCGTGCTTGACGATGCCCAGCAGCCGACCGTCCTGGTCGACGACCGGCAGTGCGATGAAGCGGCGTTCGCGCATCAGCGCCGCGAGCTCCTCGCGGTCCATCGTCGCCGGCACCGACACCACGTCCCGGATCACCATGGTCGCGACCGCGTCCGACGACTGCGCGAGCAGGAGCTCGCGCATGTTGAGCACGCCGGCGAGGCGTCCCTCGCGGTCGGTGACGTACAGGTAGTACAGCGTCTGACGCGGCGCCCGCCGAATCGCGGCGATCGCGTCGCCAACCGTCAGATCGATCGCGATCGACGTGACGTGCGGCTCCATCATCCCGCCAGCCGAGCTCGACGGGTAGACGAGGAGGTTTCGGATCTGCCGCGCGCGCTGCGCCGGCAGCCCGGAGAGCGTGGCGGCGCGCAGCGATTCGTCGACGTGGTGCAGGATCGCAGCCGCGTGCCGCGGTGGCAGGTGGTCGATCAGCTCGCGCGACCCCTCGACCCCGATCTCGTCCAGGATCGCACCGGCGGGCTCGGCCGCGAGGCGCTCGAGGACGGCGCCGACCGAGCGCGGCGGCAGGCGCCGCAGGATCTCGCCCGCATCGGCCGGCGCGAGGCTCTCGAGCGAGCGCGCCGCTCCCTCGGGGTGCTGGGTGACGAACGAGCGCACGAGCGACTCGAGGGCTTCAGTTGCCAAGAGCTTCCTCCGATCTCGGAAGACCCGGTGATCTCGACGAAGAGACCGTCTCCTCGCCCCGTGGGGTGAAGCTCGAGGCCCCCCGCCTCTGGTCGCTTCGCGCGATTGCTGGGTCGGGGCGACGTCCTAGCACAGGGCCCGGGACGAGAACCAAGCGTCCGCGGAGCGGCGCGTGTTCCTTGACGGCGCGCGGAGCCTCGCCTGCCTGGTGGAGCGGTGCTAGGTCTGGTGCAACGTGTCGCCCAGGACCCCGGACAGGAAGCATCTCACGACGGGCCGTACGCGACGAGCGCTCAAGGTCGGTACGCTCACCACGCAGGTCGGCGGCAGCTACCTTCTGAACGCGCTCAAGCGCCCCTTCCAGTCGGTCGACGACCGGCAGAAGGACCTGCTCGACACGCACCTGAAGAACGCGCTGCTGATCGTCGAGCGTTCGCAGGAGCTGAAGGGCACGTTTCTGAAGCTCATGCAGATGCTCAGCATGCGCAGCGATCTCCTGCCGCCCGACGTGCTGCAGGTGCTGTCCGTCGTCCAGTCCGAAGTTCCGCCCATGCCGTACGACATGATCCGTGCGCAGATCGTCGACGAGCTCGGTGCGCCCCCCGAGGAACTCTACGCGCACTTCGAGGAGCAGGCGTTCGCCGCAGCGTCGCTCGGACAGGTGCACCGTGCCGCGCTGCACGACGGCACCGACGTCGTGGTGAAGGTGCAGTACCCCGGAGTCGACCAGACGGTCGCGCAGGACCTGAAGAACGTGAAGGCGCTGCTGCAGACCTTCACGCTGATCGCGCGCGACGTGCTGCGCCAGAAGATCGACGTCGACGGCGTCTACACCGAGCTCGCCGAGCGCCTCGGCGAGGAGCTCGACTACGAGAACGAGGCCCGCAACACCGGGCGCTTCGCCACGATGTTCGCGGACGACGACGAGATCGTCATCCCGCGTACGTTCCCGAAGCTGGTCTCGCGGCGCGTGCTCACGATGAGCTTCGTCGAGGGCTACAAGCTGGCGGACACGCTGAACCCCGGCGTCGACCAGGAGCTGAAGGACTGGATCGCCGTCAAGTACTTTCGCACCCTGTGGCGGCAGGTCTTCGAGTTCGGGACGCTGCACACCGATCCGCACCCGGGGAACTATCTGGTCACGTATCACCCGAAGCTGGCGATCCTCGACTTCGGCTCGATCCGCATCTTCGAAGACGAGACCCGCGCGCAGTACCTGAAGCTGGCGCGCGCGCTGCTCTCGCGCCGGCGCGACGCCGCCGCGCGCGCCTGCGTGGCGCTCGGCTACCTCGACGAAGGCGCGGACCCGCAGCCGATGCTCGACATGCTCGACCAGATCTTCGACCCGGTCTACGAGGATCGCGTCTACGACCCGGGGGACTACAACACCATGGAGCGCGCGATGAAGATCGCGGCCATCAGCCTCGAGAAACGCGTCTTCCGGTCGCCCGGCCACGGCGTCTTCCTGGTGCGCGCCCTGATGGGACTCGACTCGTACATCCAGCGGTTCGGCACCGTCGCGAACTTCCACCGCCTGTTCCTCGAGTGCATCTCCGACGCGGAGCGCCGCACCGCCGGCACCCCGTCCGGGTCCGGACGCGTCCCGGGCGGCGCACGGCGAGCGTGATGGCGATCGCGTACCTCGACGCTTTCTCCGGCATCAGCGGCGACATGACCGTCGGCGCCTTCCTCGACCTCGGCATGCCGCTCGCGACCCTCGAGGCGGGGCTCGACGCGCTCGGCGTGCGCGGCTGGCGGCTCGACGTCGCCCGGCGCGTCCGCTCGGGCATCGCGGCGACGAAGTTCTCGGTCGACCTCGGCGGGCCCGATGCCGGCGGGTTCGTGCCGGCGGTGGCGCCGCGCGGCCACGGCGCCTTGCGCAACCCGGAAGGCACGCACGGACCGCACCGGCCCTACCGCGAGATCCGCGCGCTCCTCGAGCGCGCAGCGCTGTCGCCGCGCGCGTCCGACCGGGCGCAGCGGGTGTTCCGCGCGCTCGCGGTCGCGGAGGGCAAGATCCACGGCCTGCCACCGGACGAGGTGACGTTCCACGAGGTCGGCGCTCTCGACGCGATCGTCGACGTGGTCGGTACGGCACTCTGCCTCGAGCACTTCGGCGTCGACGAGATCCTCGTCTCGCCGCTGCCGCTGGGCTCCGGCTTCGTCCGGACGCAGCACGGCGTGATGCCGGTGCCGGCGCCCGCGACGCTCGAGCTGCTGACCGGCTTTCCGGTCCGGCCGGACGACGGCGCGAGCGAGCTGGTCACGCCGACCGGTGCCGCGATCGTCGCGGCGCTCGCCCGCCCGGGAACACCGGGCGAGATCGTGCCGCACGCGGTCGGCTACGGCGCCGGCACGCGCGAGCTCACCGATCGCCCCAACCTGCTGCGCGTCGTCCTCGGCGAGCGGCCCGCCGCCGCGGCGGCGCCCGCAGCCGCAGCAGGTGCCGGTCCGGGATTGCGGCGCGAGACGATGGTCGTCCTCGAGGCGGACGTGGACGACATGAACCCGGAGTTCCTGCCGGCCGCGGTGGACGCCCTGTTCGCGGCCGGCGCGCGCGACGTCACGCTCGCACCCGTCCAGATGAAGAAGGGCCGTCCGGGTACCCTGCTGCGGGTGATCGCGGAGCCGACGGAGCGTGATCGCCTGGCCGGCGTGATGCTGCGCGAGACCAGCACCATCGGCGTGCGCTCGCACGCCGTCGAGCGGCTCGTCCTGCCGCGGGAGCAGCGGACGGTGGAAACGCCGTACGGGGCGATCCGCGTCAAGGTCGTCACGCTGCCCGACGGGAGCCGGCGCGCCGCCCCGGAGTACGAGGATTGCCTGCGCGCGGCACGCGCGCACGATACACCGATCAGCGAGGTCCACGGCGCTGCCCTGCTGGCGGCACGAGGGAGATGGTCATGACCCAGATCGTCCGCGCGATCCAACCGCTCGCACGCCGCACGGCGTTCGTCGTCGGCCTTTCGTTGACGCTCCTGCTCGCCACGACCGCCGAGGCGCAACGCTTCGGCGCGCGCGGCGGCGGCTTCGCCGCCCGGAAGTTCCAGGGACAGTGGCCCCAGGGCGGTGCCGGCGGCGGCGAAGGCGGTCGCTTCGGCGAGGCGGCGGAAGGTCGCTTCGGCGGCGGAGAGGCGCAGGAGGGCGGCTTCGGGGGGCGCCTCGGAGAGCGCTTCGGGTCCGGCCAGCAGCAGGGCGCCGGCGAGACCGCGCAGGGCCACGACGGCCTTCGCAGCCGCCAGGGGACGGGTGAGGCCGCGACCACGACGAGCGATCCCGGGGCGACCTACACGAACCGCCGCGGCGGCAGCGTCGACTCCGACAAGACGACCACCGGTGACACCACCGACCGCAGCCAGACCTATACGACCGCCGGCGGCCAGAGTGCCACGCACACCGGCTCGGTGACCAAGGACGACGGCAACTTCGACTACTCCGGATCGACGACGACCAGCGCCGGTGCGTCGACGCACGGCAGCGCGAGCGGCACGTACTCGGACGGACGCATCGACTCCGCGAACACCTCGCTCAGCGGTACCAACGCCGCCGGGGTGAGCGGCACGCACGAGGGCAACTGGAACCGCAGCGGCGATACGACCAGCTATTACGGCTCGAGCTCGACCAGCACCGGCAAGTGGTCCGAGAGCGCAGGTACCGTGACCAAGACCGACGACGGCTTCGTCGCGCACGGCGCCACCGCGAACACCTACGGCGCCGGCGCCGGCACCGTCGTCAAGGACGGTGATCAGGTCTACGGTCGCAGCGTCACCACGAACTACGACACCGTCACCCGCACCCACACCGACTGCACCAACGGCACGTGCTACTCGGGCAGCGTCACCACGGGCCCGGTCACCGTGCAGCAGTACTACGCCGCACCGTACTACTACTATCCGCAGTACTACGCGTACTACGCATGCCCGCCGGGCTCGACGACCGTCGTGACCGGAGGGGCCGGCACGGCGGTGTACTCGTGCGGCGTCACACCGATGATCTCGGCCACCGTGCCGATCACGATGATGGCGATGGCCGCCGCCGGGCACGCGAAGAGCCAGCAAGCGAGCACAGTCACGACGACCGCGCAGGTGACGTCGTCGCCGGTGGTCATGTACCGCGTCGCATCCGACACCGTGGTCTACGCGACGTCGTACCAGCCGCAGAACCTCTACTGGCAGGAGATCCACGGCCGCGCGTACTGGGTGCCGGGCGCCGCGACCGGAACTCCCGACGTGAAGAGCTCGATCGCGCACGCGTCCGAGATGAAGACGCCGACCGCGAACGCGACCGTCATCACCTACGACATCGACGGCGCGCGCGTGTACCTGACGAACGAGGCGCCGGTGGCCGGCGTCTACAGCCAGCGCGCCGACGTGCTCTACGCCTGGCTGCCGGGCGTCAGCGACCCCACCCAGGCGCAGCGCGACACCATCGCCACCGCCGTCACCGCGCACCGTCAGGGTGGCGAGCAGGCGCTGACCAAACAGGTCCAGCAGCTCGAGAAGGCGCGGCCCGCGCCGGGCTGATCCGCGGGCTGGCACAGCGCACTCGCGGACCGCGGCACTCGGGCTAGCTCCCGCGCCGGGAAGCGCCCTGAACGACGATCGTCATGGACACTCCGTCGTGGCGAAGACAGGGCTCTTCGGGGGTTCGTGGCGGCGGACACCGAGCGTGATCGCGCTGCCGGCGGCCATGCTGGGCACGTGCGTGCACCGGATCGGCTCACGAGCCGCGCGTCGTGGCGAGGTCTGCTGCACCGAGCAGCGCCTGCACCGCGAGGTGGGCGTCGAGCGGCGTGCCGTCCCAGCGCGGGAAGGCCGTCGTCGCGTCGATCGCGAGGCCGCACGCCGAGTGCGCCGCGCGGAGTGCGGCGAGTGCGTCCGGGGCTGCGGCTGCAGCTGCAGCGGCAGCGGTAGCGCCGCCGCAGGCGTGCGAATCGTTCCCGAGCGGCGAGCGCAGCGGCTCGTCCGCGAGCGGCACGGGCTGACCGTCGCGACGGAAGAACCGCGGCCCGCCGTCGCGCGCGATCACCACGCGGTAGCCGTGCTCGTGCACGAAGCGGTGATGTCTGCGGCAAAGCGAGAGCAGGTTCGAGAGGCTGGTCATCCCGCCTTCGATCCAGGCGACGACGTGGTGCGCGTCGGTGATGCGGTTCGTGCAGCCGGGGAAGCGGCAGCCGTCGTCGCGCAGGCGGAGCGCGCAGCGCAGGCGGGGCGAGATGCGGCGCGTGCGGCGGGACGGGAGGCTCGACGCGCCGGACGCCCCACGAGCGTCGGCGTGAACGTCACGGGTGTCGGACGCCTCGCGGGTGTCGGCGTGAGTGTCGCGGGGGCCGGACACCTCGCGAGCGTCTTCCGTGTGATGGGCGTCGGTGACGACCGCGGCGCTGGCGCGCGTGTCGTCGACGAGCACGACGCTCGCGTCGCAGGTGAGACGCCGCGCGGTTGCGAGCGCGAGCGGCGTACCGTCGGCGAGCGTGGCGTGCGGTGCGAGCCTCGCTGCGTCGGGGGCGTGCGGGACGTCGCGTCGGTCGTCCGTGCCATCCGCGCGCGCCGTGAGCGCGGCGCGGTCGACGTGCACGACCAGTTCGTCCCGCAGTCCCGCAGTGTCGTGACCGTCCTCGCGGGCGGCGACCGAGGCGAGCCACGACTCCGCGACGGCGACCAGCGCGTCGGCGCGCGACAGCGCCGGCGGCGGCTCGTGGTGCTGCCGCACGTCCGCTCGTCGCGCGGGCGGCGGCGTTTCCGCGGAGATTTCCGAGGCAGGTCCCGCGGGGCGCTCTCCCGTCTCGCCCGGCAACGAACCCGGCGCGGAAACGCCACCTGAGTCGCCAGCGCACACCTCCGCAGAAACGCCACCCGCATCGGCAGCGCGCACCTCCGCGGAAACGCCGCCGGCATCTGCACCGCACGCCGCCGCGGCCAACTCGCCGGCGGCGCGCGCCGCGCCCGCACGCCACGCCCTGCGCCGCGCCACGTCCAGCGCCTGCAGCACGACGGCCGCCTCCTCGGGCCGGAGCCGCGCCTCGATGCGCACCATGCCGTCGTCCGTCTCCCGCACCCGGACGAAGCGCGCGCGCTCCTCTTCTGCGAGGCTCGGCGGCGGTCCCGCTTCCGCGTCGGCGACGACGCGACGGTAGCCGCGGCAGGTGCGCTCGAGCTGCGACGCGGTCGCGTGCACCGCCATCTCGAGCAGCGTCGCCTCGGTGGCGGCACTCGCTACGCGCGTGATCGCGCGCACCTTCGAGTAGCTGATCGCGCCGCGGCGGAGCGCATCGTCGACCAGCGGCAGCGTCGCGAGCGCGCGCGCCACCCGGACGCGCTCGCGCGCGGCACCGAGGTCGAGGCCGATCCGCCAGTTGAGCCAGTGCGCGCAGCTCAACGCGCCGTGCGTCGCCCAGCCGCTGCCTTCGTCGAAGCGGCAGATCAGGGTCAGGAGCCGGTGTTCGGCGGCGTCGATGAGAGACGCCACCTCGGCGATCTCGTCGGCGAGCCGGTCGACTTCGGTTGGTGCGAGGGGCGCGGCGAGACGCTCGAGCGCTGCTGGATGGATGCCGGATGTCGCGATCATGCGATGGCTGTACCATCGCCGCTTCGAGGGGGTCTGCGGCGGCGCGTGCGCGGCGATCTCGGCGCGCGAGGGGCGAGGCGGCCGCGCGCGTCGCGCGTGCGCTGGGGGGCTTTGCAGGCGCGCGGCGGAGGCGTCTCGGCGGTCCGATCGCGATGGCCAGGTGGCCATCGCGGAATCCGTCAAGGGCTGCACGCACAAAAAAAACGCTGCCCGACCCCGAAACGCCGCACGGCCAGGTCGTCGCCTACATCGTGCAACGCGTGGCGACCGCGCGGCAACCGCGCGGGGCCTCGGCGATCGCATCGTGGAATCGGGACGAGTCTCCGCGCCGGGTCGACGGCGCGGAGACTCGTTCCCGGAGCCACGCTCGGCAGCCCCGCCCCTTCGAGTCACTCACGCGCCCGCAAAACAGGCGGAACCCGATGCTGTTCGTTCCCACCATGGCCTCGCTTTCCGGAGCGTCGGCCAGTTCCGCGGCGATCTTCCCCGTCGCAAGCTGAGGTGAGGTGATCGCCGCAGCCCGCTCGCGCTCGCTCCTTCGAGAATGATGATCGTACTGCTCGCCGTGCTGTCGGCGGCACTTCGGCCGCGCGCCGGTACCAGCCGGTCGAGCCGGAGCGCCGGCACGCGCCCGAGCCCAAGCAGGCCCCGGACTTCGATCGCCCCGCATGGCTCCCCGCCTCCCGACGAGCGGAACGGCCGCCTCGTCAAGCATGCACGCACGCCGCGATCGAAGCGGCACGGGTGTCGATCCGACCTGGCGCCCCGCCCCGGTCGCTCGCCTTGCCGGCGGGGCGCCCCGACGCCCGCGGTCGCAGCGATGTGACAGGCGGGCCGCTAGAGCTCGCGCTCGAGCGGCAGCAGAACGAGGCGGCGAGCGCCGCTGACGCGCGAGATGCGCTCGCCCGTCGGGCGGAATCCGTGCCGGCCGAGCACCTCGAGACCCCGCGCGTTGTCGTCGGCGACCCCGAGCCGGAGCCGCACGCAGCCCTGCTCGCGTGCCCAGTCGATCATCCAGCGGATCATCGCAGCGCCGTGCCCGTGCCCGCGCAGCTTCGGGTGCAGCAGCAGCAGGCCCATCCAGGCGAGCTTCCGGCTCGGGTAGTCGCGGTAGAGGTCGAGGGCGCCGATCAGCTCGCGTCCCTGGTGGACGCCGATCAGCCGCTTGCCGGCGGGTGATGCCGTCTCCGGGACGGTCTGCATCAGCGACAGCGCCTCGGTGCCGCTCGGCGGCGAACCGTTCATGAGCTGGAAGTAGTCGCTGCACGCCTCGCACAGCGCCTGCAGCGCGGGCAACTGCTCGCGCTGCAGCGTCTCGAAGCGCAGCTCCCGCGCGTCGCCGCCCATCTCGCGCAGGATCGCACCGCGCAGCCGCGTCGCGAGCTCGAGCACCTCTTCGTCCGGCAGGTGGACCGGCGGCTCGGCGAACAGGGCGAGCGGTCCGGGCGGCGAGCCGTCGTCGGCGTAGCGCGGAAAGACGTGGCAGTGCAGGTGCGGGACCACGTTGCCGAGGATCTCGTAGTTGATCTTCACCGGCGCGCAGGTCCGGCGGACGCCGCTCGCGACCGCCATGACGTCGTCGAAGAACGCGCGCGCCTCGTCGCGCGGCAGATCGAAGGGCTCGACGACGTGCTTGACCGAGACCACGACGCAGTAGCCGCGCTGCCTCTGGTTGCGCGACAGTCGTACCAGCGAGCTCTCGGTACGCAGCAACGTGACGCCGTAGCGGTCCTGGTCGTGTTCCAGCGCCATCGCCTCGCAGAGCGGACAATCGTCGCCGCGGCACATCCGCTCCCAGGACTCGCGATCCAGCCAGCCTCGCATGGCGCGAGGACTGTGCAACCCGCCGGCAGCCCGAGTCAATCGAGACGACCCCGGCCTGCGACCGTGACGCCCCGGGGGACGGCACCACGACGCGGCGCGCTGTTTTGCCGTAGTCGGGGGGCCGTGTTAGCGCTGGAGCACGAAGATGAAGAACCCGCTCGCGCTGCTCTTGCTCGCCTCGGCGGTTTCCCTTCCGGCCTGCTCCACCCTGCACCTGACCCGCACCCCGAGCCCCGCGCAGCCCGCGAAGAGGCTGTCCGCCCAGCAGCTCGGCCTCACCGCGGACGACCTGGCGCTCGCGCACTTCCTCAAGGGCGAGGTCGCCATGCGCAACGCCGACTACGAAGTCGCGACGCGCGAGTTCGGGGCGGCGGCGCAGCTCGACCCCGACGAGCCCAGACTGCGCGCGCGCCTCGCCAACCTCTACGTGCGGCAGGGTGACCTGTCGCGCGGCTACGAGCAGGCGAGCGCCGCCGTGGCCGGCGACCCCGACGACATCCAGTCGCGCCTGCTCCTCGCCGGCACGCTCGCCGGCCTCGGACGCGAGAGCGAGGCCGCCACCCAGTACGGCGAGATCATCGAGCGCGACCCGAGCACCCCGGAGGCGTATCTCTTCCTCGCCGCGCTGAGCAGCAAGTCGGGCAACGACATGCTCGCGACGACCACGCTCGAGACGCTGATCGAGGCCAATCCGAACTCGGTCATGGGCTACTACTACCTCGGCCGGCTGCACGCCGGTGCGGGGCGTCTCGACGAGGCAGAGCACAATTTCAACGAAGCGCTCAAGCGCAACCCGCGCTCGGCGCTGGTCATGACGGACCTCGCTCTGGTCGAAGAGATGAAGCAGCAGCCCGAGAGCGCCGGCGCGCTCTACCGGAAGGCGCTCGCCGCCGACCCGGAGAACGTGGTCGCGCGGAACCGGCTGGCGTCCCTGCTGGTCGGCCAGAAGCGTCTCGACGAGGCGCTCGCGGAGTTCCGCGAGCTCGAGCGCATCGAGGCAGACCCGACCGAGACGCGGGTCAAGATCGGGCTCATCTACCTCGAGAAGGGCGATCTCGACCGCGCCTCGACCGAGCTCAGCCTGGTCCTCAGCACCGACCCGGACAACGCACGCGTCCGCTACTACCTCGGCGTCGTCTTCAGCGAGACCGGCGAGCTCGCCCGGGCGCGGGAGAACCTGTCGGCGGTACCCGCGGGGTCGCCGTTCCACCCGGACGCGCAGCTCCAGCTGGCCTACCTCGCGCAGAGCGAAGGCAACCTGAGCGCGGCGGCCGAGTACGCGAGCGCTGCACTCGCGGCACGGCCGGGCTCGACCACCACCATCGAGTTCCTGGTCTCGCTCGAGCGCGAACGCAAGCAGCTCCGGTCCGCGATCGGCTACGCGCAGCAGCTGGTCGAGGTCGATCCCGGCAGCGACCGCTACCGCTTCATGCTCGGCGCGCTCTACCACGACGCCGGCGACCGGCCCGCCGCGCTCGACGAGATGCGCCGCGCGATCGAGGTCAACCCGCAGAACGCGGCGGCGCTCAACTTCCTCGGGTACTCGCTCGCCGAGGAGGGTCGCGATCTCGACGAGGCGGAGCGTCTCATCCGCCGCGCGCTCGCGATCGACCCGAACGACGGCTTCTACCTCGACAGCCTCGGCTGGGTGCACTACCAGCGCGGTGAGTTCGAGCTCGCGGTCCAGGAGCTCGAGCGCGCGGTCGAGCTGACCGGGGACGACCCGACGATCACCGAGCACCTGGCCGACGCGTACACCCAGGTCGGCCGCGAGCTCGAGGCGCTCCGCCTGTACCGCGATGTGCTCCGCCGGACCGAGGACTCGGCGCAGCGCGCGCGCCTCGAAGACAAGGTCCGTGCGATGGAACGGGCCGGCAAGTCGAGCGCACCGCGCCTGTGAGTGCGCGCGCCGCAGTGGCGCCGGGCGCCGCCACCCCACTGCGCGCGCTCGCCACGCTCGCCATGCTCGCCATGGTCGCCGGCTGCGCCGCGGTTCGACCCGACGGCGCAGGGCTGCGCAGCAACACGCTCGACGAGGCCACGCCGCAGGCGCTCGGGCAGGTCATCGACGCGCGACGCGAAGCGCTGCGGGGACTCAGCGGCACCGGCAAGCTGCAGGTGTCGGTCGATGAGTGGCGCAACGGCGAGACCGTGCGCGACCGGCTGCGCGCATCGCAGGCGATCGTCGTCGAGCGGCCGGCGTCGTTCCGCCTCGAGGCGCTGTCGCCGTTCGGCGTGACCTACGCGGTCGCGAGCGACGGCACGCAGCTCTCGATCTTGATCCCCGGCGAGCGCACGATCTACCGGGGGGCAGCATCCGCACCGACGCTCGGCATGGCGACCGGAGTCGCCGCCAGCTCGGCCGAGGTCGCCGAGGTCCTGCTCGGACTGCCACCGGTGCCGGCGCTCTCGCTGCGCAACGCGTGGGTGTCACGCGGTCGCGAGGCCGGCCTCGCGACCGGCGACGTTCCGGGCGAGATCGAGCCGACCGTCCTGCTCCACGCCTACAGCGACGCGGCGCCCGGCGACACGTTCGTCATCGGCTTCGCTCCGCTGGCGGGACAGGACGCGGTCGCGGCGGTGCTCTTCGAGCGCATCTCCGCGGACGGCGAGAAGCTCCTCGAGGCACGCTTCGGGAACTTCCGCGCGATCGCCGGCGTGCCCTTCGCGAGCGCGGTCACCGTGCGGACGCCGAAGGCCGAGGCCATCCTGCAGTACGCCGACGTCACGTTGAACCCGACGCTCGATCGTGGGCGCTTTCACCTGCCCACCCCGGCCGGGATGGTCGAGGCGCCGCTGCTGCCGCCGGCCGACGGGTAGTTCCGGCGAGGAGACCCGTCTCCTCGTCCTCGGCGAGACGATGCGGTAACACGCGTCGATGCCCCACCCGCCCCGCGCGATGCTCGCGCTCGCCGTCGCGGCAGCGCTCCTGCTCGCCAGCGCGTGTGACCGCAGCCCGGCAAGCGGCGGACGACGCCGCGCCGGCGGCCCGACCAACCGGCTGGTCAACGCCGTCCTGAGCGACCCGAAGACCTTCAACCCGGTGCTGGTGACCGACGCGACGTCGTCGGACGTTCTGCGTCCGATCTTCGAGGGGCTGGTCGACACCGACGTGCTGACGACGCTGCCGCGGCCGCAGCTCGCCGAGCGCTGGGAGTGGAGCGCGGACGGCAGGATCTGCACGTTTCACCTGCGCCGCGACGTGCGCTGGCACGACGGGCGCCCGCTCCGCGCGGCCGACGTCGTGTTCACCTTCGACGCCGTGTTCGACGAGAAGGTCCCGAACAGCGCGCGCTTCACGCTCACCGTCGCCGGCCAGCCGGTGCGCCCGGAGGCGGTCGACGAGCACACGGTGCGCTTCGTGCTCCCGCAGCCGTTCGCACCGTTCCTGTCCGCGGTCGGGATCGGCATCCTGCCGGAGCACATTCTCGGCCAGGCGCTGCGCGAAGGACGCTTCGCCGAGACCTGGGGCATCGACACGCCACCCGAGAAGCTCGTCGGGACGGGTCCGTATAGGCTGCGCCGCTACGAGTCGGCGCAGTACCTCGAGTACGCACGCAACGACGGCTACTGGCGGCGCGACGACGCCGGCGAGCGTCTGCCGTACCTCGAGCGCCGCGTGACGCTCATCGTCCCCGAGCAGAACGCGGCGAGCCTGCGCTTCCTCGACGGCCAGACGCACTACTACGCACCACGGCCGGAGGAGATCGCGGACCTGCAGGACAGGGCGGCTCGGCTCGGCATCGTCGTCGCGGAGGTCGGCGTCGACTCGGGGACGCTGTTCATCGCGTTCAACCGCAACCCGCGACGCTACGCCGACGGGGACCCCCGGCTGGCGTGGTTCACCGACCGCCGCTTCCTGACCGCGCTCGCGCACGCGGTGGACAAGCAGGGCATGATCGACACCATCTACTACGGCTTCGGCGAGCCCGCGGTGGCGTACATCTCGCCGGCAAACCCGGTATTCCACAATCCGGACCTGAAGGACCACGCGTACGACCTAGAGCTCGCGGCGCGGCTGCTCGACGAGGCGGGCTACGTCGACCGCGACGGCGACGGCTTCCGCGAGGATCCGCAGGGCAACCGGATCGAGTTCGGGCTCGTCACCAACGCCGGCAACCTGCTGCGCGAGCGCATGTGCTCGATCCTGCAGGACGACTGGACGCGCCTCGGGCTCAAGATCAACTACCGGCCGCAGACCTTCCAGTCGCTGGTCGAGCGCCTCACCACGACGTTCGACTGGGACGCGGTGATCATGGGCTTCACCGGCAGCATCGACCCCAACAACGGCGCCAACCTGCTGCGCTCGAGCGGCAACCTGCACCTGTGGAACCCGGCGCAGAAGACGCCGGCGACGCCGTGGGAGGCGGAGATCGACCGGCTGCTCGACGAGGGAGCGGCCGAGCTCGATCTCGAGAAGCGCCGGCGGGCCTACTTCCGCATCCAGGCGATCCTGCACGAGGAGCTGCCGCTCATCGAGACCGTCCGGCAACGCCAGGCGATGGCCTACAGCGCGGACCTGCGCGCCTTCGTGCCGACGGTCTGGGGGCTGTACGAGCCCGAGCGGATCCGGATCGCGGCCCCGGCCGGCGCGGCCTTTCGCGAGTGACGCCCGGGCCCACGGCAGCGCGGCTGCCGCGCGTCTTGTGGGGAGAGGACGGGATGCTAACCCGGCGGGGATGCCGCGGCTTCGGATCGTCCAGACCTCGGACGTGCACCTGCGTCCGGACCGCCCCGAGCGCCGGCGGGCGCTCGAGCTGGTCTTCGCGCAGGCCGCGGCGCGCGCCGCCGACGTGGTCCTCATCGCCGGCGACCTCTTCGACCGCGCGATCGACGCGCAGGCCGAGCGCGCGGCGGTGCGCAAGCTGGTCGAGGAGCTGGCGCCCCGGCCGGTGATCTTCGTCCCGGGCAACGCCGATCAGGACGCCTACGCCGCAAGCGCCGACTTCGGCGCGAACGCGCTCGTGCTGGCGAAGGCGCCGTACACGCGGGCGCGCATCGCGGGACTCGAGCTCGTGGGCGTGCCGTGGCAGGCCGGGCGGAGCCTCGCCGAGTGCTTGACGGGGGTCGCCTGCGAGCCTCGCCACACGGTGCTCATCGCACACGGTTCGCTGGTGGACGCGGCGGGCACGGCGTTCGCCGGTGAGGGCGAGGACGGCGCCTTCATGCCGATCTTCGCGCAGGATCTCACCCGCCGCTTCAGCTACGCCGCCCTCGGCCACCTGCACGCGGGCGATGGCCTCGTGCGGCGCGAGGACCAGCGTCTGGTCGCCTACGCGGGCTCGCCGGTGGCGACCAGCTCGCGCGAGCTCGGGCCGCGCAGCGTCCTGGTGGTCGACTTCGAGCCCGGCG
>Ga0172362_10001212_pt1 | contig 21956 bp, 17 predicted proteins | sample LakKivs1_kivu2a2_FD_114534 | JGI IMG/M metagenome (GOLD analysis project Ga0172362, IMG submission 114534) | Sediment microbial communities from Lake Kivu, Rwanda - Sediment s1_kivu2a2 | ecosystem: Environmental > Aquatic > Freshwater > Lake > Sediment | place: Rwanda: Western Province, Lake... | reverse complement strand
TGGAGTAGCTCCCAATAGGTATCCTGTTTTTAGATCCTGGGATGTTGTGCAAGCAAGAGCTATTGCAACATTGACAACAATACTCATCGTAAGCGCTGCTATCAGATACATTCTTTCTGTCCAACCAAGCGCTACAAATATCAAACAAGTAATCAATAGCGTTGTGATTGTCATCCCTGATCCAGGATTCGATGTACTACCAACAATCCCCACTGTAATCGAAGACACCGCAACAAAGAAAAAACCAATGACAACAAGTAGCACGATTGTCAAAAAGTTCATGGGAAGGCCAGGGAATAACCACAAAAAGACAATAATAGCTAAAGATCCCATAATGAGCCATTTGAGAGAAATGTCTCTATCTGTTCTTGGAAGCTGCGCTCTTACATGTTTGGGTTCAAACAGCTCTTTAATACCTACTACCAGTGTTTTCTTCACAAGAGGAAATACTTTTAATAAGTTAAACACTCCCCCAATACCTACAGCTCCTGCTCCAATAAAACGGATATAATTTGACCAAATCTGATCTGCAGACATCTGCGCAATAGGAACAGTACCTGGATAAATGATGACATCCCCTTGCCCAAACATAGAGATAAGAGGAATCATCACCCACCAAGCTAAAATTCCTCCAAAAAGCAGTAGAGCACAAATTCTAAAACCAATGATATACCCCACCCCTAAAAGAGCTGGGGTGCAATCCATACTAAACTGCACATTGTTCCATTTCTTGAAACTCCATGTAGGAACCTCTTTCCATAGATTAAATACCCCTGACAGAATTTTATACAAAGAACCCACACCAATACCTATTAGAGCTGTCAGCGCTTTAGATTTACCACCTTGCCTCGATTTTAAAATCTGCGCACATGCGGTTCCTTCAGGAAAGGGTAGCTTGCCATGCTCTTCTACGATGATATATCTTCTCATAGGAATCATAAAAAGAATGCCAAGAATTGCCCCTAAAGCAGAGAGAAGCATCATACGAGATACCGTGGGAGGAGCTCCAAGAAGAAAAAGAGCTGGAGCTGTAAAGATCACACCCGCTGCTAAGCCCTCTCCAACAGAAGCCACAGTCTGCACGAGGTTGTTTTCAAGTACAGAGACTCTTTTGAAAAACAAGCTTAAAATAGCCATAGACATAACAGCAGCAGGAATAGAAGCTGACACTGTTGTTCCTACTTTAAGGCCTAAATAGGCATTTCCTACTCCAAAGACCAACCCTAAGATCATACCTAGAAAAATGGCTCGAAAAGAAAATTCTGCTACCTTCGTGGAATCTCCCACATAAGGTTTAAACTCTTCTTGCATAAACAGCCTCGCAAAGCTAAAAGCTCTAACACCCCTTAGCGGCCAATCTTTCATAAACAAAATTATTTTTCAAAAAAAAACCATCAATTAGACTGCTAGCGCAGAAAAAACTACACGTAGTTGCGTAGTTAGTTACTAAAAAGAGAACAAAATCATGGGGGTTTTATGGTTTCAAAAATATCACCAAGGGAACTAGTACAGCATTTGCTTTACATAAAAAACATCCCAGTTAAGGACCTTAAAACTACAAGTGACAAGATCAAAGAGATTATTAAATTATTTTCTGAAAAGCAAGCTGACCAAACTTCTCAAGTAAAATTTGAACTGACTCCGCCTCCTACTACAAACTATACCCAGATAGCTCTCCTTAGTACTACTTGTATAAGCAGTGCAATAACTGCTGCTTTATTGGCGAATCAGTTTCTAACAGAAGAGGCCCAAGAGCCTCGTGATAGCTTAATAGCCTCAAGCGCTGTAGCCAGCGTAGTGACTGCAATAGGAAGTCTCTGCCTTGGAAAATCTATGACCCATGCGCAAAAAGTAGACGCTTTATGTCGCCAGATTTTCACCGACCTACAACAAGCCATCGACAATAAAAGCAATATTGCCACGGTACTACACCAAGTTACTTCAAAAAACGAGGAACTCAATCAGTTAGAGCTATATCCTCTAGAAAGCCTTGCGATTTCTTCCATAGATCCTGAAGGGTTTGTAAATGACTTCATATTAGGTATGAAGCGACTATCTCTTGCATTGCAGCCTTTTTCGAAAAAGATAGCTGATGTTTTGAACCTTCTTGATTCTCTAAACAACTTACAGGTAGTCCCTCGGAATCGCCAAGCTATTCAAGCTTACGAGCAACTCAAACAAATAGCATCTACTGTAAAAGCAACGCTATCCTCTCCAGCTCAAAAAGAGTTAACGAGACGATTGCAATGTCTCGAAAAAAGAAAACCGAAGACCCAGGACCTCAATCCCATACGAATAGTACAGATGATCCAGGGGAAGCCGGTCGTAATATATGAGAATTATTAGGCAAGCTGCAACTCTCTCAAACATCGACTCATCAAACGTCGTACTTTGTCCTTTTGTCTAATTGCCGCTCTGGTTATCCTTTCCCAATTAAACCCTTGAGAGTAGGCCTCGATGACTTCTTTGCTCAATCCAGAACAGGAGCTAGCTGTTCAGCATATTGAAGGACCCATGCTAGTTCTTGCTGGTGCTGGTTCTGGCAAAACACGTATTGTTACCCATCGGATCGTCCATCTTTTGCAGATGGGCATCCCTGCCTCTGAAATCCTTGCTTTAACCTTTACCAACAAAGCTGCCGAAGAAATGCGCTATCGCATTCGTCAACTCAGTGATCGGTTCGTTCTCACCTGCACCTTTCACTCTCTATGTGCCAAAATCTTACGAGAATCGATTCATGAAATAGGATTTAACAATCGCTTCAGCATCTATGATGAAGATGACTCCCTTAGCCTCATTAAAACCTGTTTGAAAACACTCAATTATCCTGATGAGCGCTCGACAGTAAAAGCTATGAAGCAAGCAATCTCCCACGCTAAAAATGGCTTAAAATCGCCTGGTGAGTTAGAAAAACCCTCCTTCCCCTCTCATGAGTTCAAGATGATGCAAGAAACGTATGCTCTCTATCAGCAAAAACTCAAAGAATATAACGCGCTAGACTTTGATGATCTCCTATTTCAATGCGTACATCTGCTGAGAGCCTCTCCACCTACTTTGCAGATGTATCAAAAAAGATGGTCTTTTGTTCTCATTGATGAATATCAAGATACAAATATGGCGCAATATGTTCTCACAAGACTTCTTGTAGAAAAACATCATAATCTTTTTGTAGTAGGCGATCCCGATCAATCGATCTACTCCTGGCGTGGAGCCAACATCCACAATATCTTGAACTTCGAACAAGATTTTGCAGGTGCAAAAGTTGTCAAACTAGAGCAAAACTACCGCAGTACTGAACATATTCTCTCTGCTGCTAATAGCCTTATTGCACATAACACCTCTCGCTATAAGAAAGAGCTATGGAGCACTCTTGGCGCAGGAGATAAGGTTCATATTCATCTCTATAACAACGAACAAGAAGAGGCAATCTCTGTCACAAAAACCATTTCTCACTACAAAAAAGAAGGCATCTCTCTAGGCAATATGGCCATCTTCTACAGAACCAACGCACAATCACGCGCACTAGAAGATAGACTGCTCAAAGAAAAAATCCCTTATATTCTCATAGGGGGTATTTCCTTTTATCAAAGAAAAGAGATCAAAGACATGCTTTCTCTTCTGCGTGTCGCCTGCTCTCCTAGTGATTTTCTCTCTTTTGCAAGAACAATCAACCTACCCAAAAGAGGCCTTGGCCTGGCAACACTAGAAAAACTCAAAGAGCATGCTACGTTACACGCAACGCCTATTATCACCCTCTGCCAAGCTCTGCTTAAGCAAAAAAATACCCAGGGAGAGCTGAAGCTCTCTCCTAAACAAGCGGCTAGCCTGCAAGAGTACTTGCATGTTTTGCATACCATACAAGAAGAAAAAACAGGCAAGCTTCCCTTAAAAGACCTTTTGAAAAATGCCATTGAACGCTCCCGCTATTTGGATCATCTGAAAGAAGATCCAGAGACCTTTGAAGATAGAAAAGCAAACCTTGATGAGCTGATCGCAACCTCTGCAGAGTGGCAGCAAGAAAATCCAGAGCTCTCTTTAGAAGAGTTTTTAGAAGAGCTCTCTTTAAAATCCAGCGTAGACAATCCTCATCATATGTATGAAAGTGTCAAACTTATGACATTGCACCACGGTAAAGGGCTAGAATTTGCACTCGCTTTTATCGTGGGATTAGAAGAAGACATGCTACCACACCTTAACGCTAAAGAATCTCCCGAAGCGCTCGAAGAAGAAAGAAGGCTGTGCTACGTTGGAATGACAAGAGCTAAAAGACATCTGTACATGAGCGCTTCACGCTATCGACTGGTATGGGGAGCCCCTCGCATTATGCAGCCAAGTCGCTTTCTACAAGAGCTCGATCCCCAACATCTTGATTGGCCTACTGAAAAAGAAGTCACTGTATCCGACTCTTTACCTATTGGCACCCAGGTAGTTCATAAAGATTTTGGTCAAGGTGTTATACAAAAATCGTATACGACTTCTCTAGGCGCAACCTATGATGTCTTTTTTCCCCATCTTCGTACAACAAAATCTCTCGTAGCTAAATTTGCCAAATTGCAAGTTCTCTAAGAAGATACTCATTGCATGAAACTATCTCCTCAAGGCACACTGACGATTAGGACCTCCGTAGAGGAGGGAAATGGTGTAGGAATGCTCGGCAAATGTATGAAAAAGCTTATGGCTTATTGTGTTGCAGCCATGATGGCTCTGTGCCTCCCTGCCCATGCTGAAAATCTTGATGAACTACAAGATAGTTATGAGCAAGCGCTTGGCATCTGCGCAACGGACAGCCTAAGCACAGGCGTTGGAGTATCTATGATGGGATGGGGACTGGCGATTATCGTTGGCATTACTATCCTAGCCATTGTTTTACATCAAAGCGCCGGAGGTACAACGCATAGTGACACCTCTCAAGGGGGAACTGCAAGCTCAAGTACAGGCTCTGGCATAGGATCTGTAATATGAAATCTCTTCTGGCAAGCATGATGATGCTTGGCGCTTCACTCGTTGCAAGTGAACCTTTTTATTACTTTATCCCCCCTAGCCATTGGGATGTCGTTGATCCTACAAAATTAACACCTATGATTAAAATCGCTTTTGTCGAAAAAAGTGGAAAAACCTTTAAACCTTCTTTGAATTTAGGCATTGAACAGGTAGAAGTTTCTCTTTCAGACTATGTTGCAGCAGCCAAGAAAAGACATCTAGCCACGCGCACGAAAAAGTGGAGTGAAATAGGTATTGTCAAAACACAAGCAGGCCCAGCACATGTCTCTCAAATCGATGAAAAAAATCAAGTAGGTGACATTCGCTGTCTACAATGCATCCTTGTACAAAACGGCCTTGCTTACATCCTTACAGGCGTAGCTCTTAAAGAAGACTTTCTCGACTACTATAATGACTTTATAAAAACCTTCGAGAGTTTTTCTATCCACACAAGCACCTTATCCTCTCTAGGTTCTGAAGAGCTTAAAACACTCTATGATACTAAGCTACAAAGCCTTTTAAAAGAATGGTCTCTCTTTTTAACCTCTGCCCATCTTACCCCTTATAAAGCCTTTGAAGATAAAAGATTTCGCCGGGGTCTTTGGAAAGATTTCGAACGGTTTTTATCTAAAACCTTTAAAAATCAAGGAGTTGCATGGCAAGTCATGGCTTCTCATGAGGCAAAAAACCTTCTTTTAACATCTGAAGTCGCTTATAATTAACTTATTATGTATAATAATATAACTAATTAGTTTTTAGATATTTAAATATTAAAATAATGTTTATTATTTAATTAAATATTTAATTTATCTATAATAGTTATTTAAAAAAACAAAGAATTTATTATGAGTTCACCATATCGTGTAAAAGGTATTCAGATTGCTGGTTCTCCTAAGGCTGAGAGCACGACTCTTAGTGAGAAGCAGCCCATCTACACAGAGATTGCAAAACAAGCTCAGGAGCTTGTCCAGCAGTTGATAAAAGATGGTAAACTACCTCCTACAACCATAAAGGATCTTTATGCGGGCACCTTGCAGATGCAAATACAGGGGGATCGTTTCACAATCTGTGATGCTAAAGGAAATACTGTTACAAGTGGTAAAGCAGCCATTCAAGCTGCACAGGAAATTAGCTCCCTTGCTAAAACGTACTTATCCACTGCCCCTATTGCACCTTCTTCTCCTGCTCCACAAGCTGCTACTCTACACAACAATGATCCTCATCCCATGGAAAATGGGAGCCTATACTGCTACGCAAATAGTGCCTATCAACTTCTTGGCAACATTCCTTCCCTGCGCAAATCAGTACTCGCAAACCTCCCTAACTCTCTTAAAGACCTCAGAGACTATTCTCAGATGCAAAAAGGTTCTGCACTTATAGCTGCTTGGAACAAAACTGCAGATCAGAAAGAACGATTTGATGTGAAGAAAGGTCAAATGGCTTCAGAATTCTTAGAACGCCTTGTTGGAAAGTGCAGCAACTATCCTTTTGCAAATCTTACCACTATGCATACCCGTAAAGACCCTCAACATAACCCTAAGAGAAGTTCTTCTTCCGAACCTCAAGGATTTTTGGGACTAAACACAGATCAAGAAGGAGATAGTATTGATTTTGGTAAAGCTCTTGCTACAGCTCTGCATACACAAGCAGACCCAAATACTGTAGGCGACGAAGAGGCTATCGATTCCCGTAGCTACTTTGAGAAAAGTCCAACACAGCTTTTTATAAAGGTAGCACGTTTTAAAGATGATGGTACAAAAGAAAAGAGAGCTATAAAAAATATCCCTACCCTACTAGATACAACGTCTATTGTTAAAGAAGGTACTTCACCAACACAATTAGAGCTCAAAGGATTTATCGTCCATACAGGTAATGGACTTGGTCACGTAGGAGGTCATTATACTGCTTACGTAAAAGTAGAAGACTCCAAAAATCCAGGTAACTATCATTGGATACACACTGATGATGCGCAAACTCCTTGTGTTATTGACAACCAAGAAGAGCTGCAGAGAGCTTTAGAAAATGCCTCTGACTTATACTATGACAATGAGCTGCTAGAACTGCCGCATACGCTTACTACTGCCATTGAATATACAAAGAATAAGCAAGCGTTTCTTGCTACAGAAGCGCAAAACGAAGGACCTACCTACGAGGAATTTTTGCATTGGGCCTTTAACACACTCCTTCTCAAAGAAGAACAAGATACTATAGCCTGCGCCGTCGCTCAAGAGCATCAAGGTTTCGTTGCAAAACTCCTAGAGATTCCACTGAGCTATGGTCGCAATTATATCCAGCAGCATCCAGAAGATGCTCTTTTCAAAAGGCTATTACAAGAAGCCCTTAGTAGACGAAAAGACCATCTTTTACCATCTTAAAAAAGCTATCTTCTTGAAAACTTAAAGAGTCTCCTGTTATAAGCTGAAGCAGACAACCAATCTAGGTGATCTGCCATGAAGAAAGCTTTCTTTTTTAGCGCAGCTGCGCTCTGCTCTGTATCTTGCTCTTTACTCATCAGCGCTCCTTTGCTTACCTCTTCTTCTATAGATATCCCTGAAGAAGAACTTCTTTCTTCGGATACCTTGTTTGATGAAAACACTTTGCTAGGGCAAGAAAAAATCCTTGCTATAGACGATGCTTCTGAGGAACCTCCTTTTGAAGAAGGAGACTCTAATGTCGAAGGAGAGCAGCAGACTCCCTCCGATGCTAACCTGCAGCCGAACCTACAAAAGGTACTTTATGACCCGAAACTCAACTACGGAACGGGAAGTCCTATCCCTAAACCAGCTCCTATCACGACAGCAAAAAGAAATTTGATTGTCCTTGGATCTTCTGTCATCATGGCAACAGTTGCCATGCTTGTCGTTGCTTCCAACAAAGGCTTAGATGCTCCTAGTAGCCACTAATGGGTAGCATGAGATATTGGGCTATCTGCTTGCTATTTCTTAGCAGCTGCTACCACGATGATCCTTGGCGTAACCTGTCCATCAAGACAGGCTCTTCTTCCTTTAACTCCTCCAAGCTCATTTATCCAGCCACACATTTTCTGCATGATCTAGAACTAGAGTTTCTCTACACACAAGAAACTCTAAGCGCCTATATTAACGTATATGCAGAAACCATCCCTTCCTATGAAGGAGATGATCGAGCGGCTCTCCTCATTATGGAGGTAAGTGGAAAGACACAAAAATTAGTTGTCGACAGACTATCTGGAGGACAAAAGCTCAAAATCCCCGATATGCATCTCTCTTCTTTTGTAAACACCTTCAAAAACCACCCCTCTGTGATCTTGCGTCTTGGAGAAGACTACAAAACAAAAATCAACACCAAAGAGTTTAAAAAACATTTTGAAAAACTTCATATTCAACCCTTTGTCTTCATCTCTAACAACCCTATTGGGCTTGCTCTCTAAGAAATCACTTGGAAAATCCTTTTCTTTACGACTATAATCAACACTAAAAACAAGAGGGATCTATGAGCAAACTCGATGAGCTGAAAAAACTCACTACCATTGTGGCAGATACGGGAGAAATCAAAGAAATCAAGCAGTACAAACCCACCGACGCAACCACCAACCCTTCCCTTATTCAAGCGGCAGCAGCTATGCCTGAATATCTCCCTCTTATCGAAGAAGCTATTGAATATGGTAAAAGTAAAGGCCGAAGTAAAGAAGAGCAGCTAGATCTTATCATCACAAAAGTCTTTGTGAACTTCGGTGTAGAGATTCTTAAAATCGTCCCAGGAAGAGTTTCGACAGAGGTTGATGCAAGACTTTCTTTTGATATAGAAGGAAGTTTAAAAAAAGCGCATCAGTACATAGATCTTTACAAACAAGCAGGTATTCCTAAAGAAAGAATTCTTATTAAACTTGCTTCTACATGGGAAGGAGTGCAAGCGGCTAAGATCTTAGAAAAAGAGGGCATCCACTGCAACATGACTCTCATGTTCTCTATGGCACAAGCCATCGCTTGCGCAGAAGTAGGAGCTACCCTTATCTCTCCTTTTGTGGGCCGTATCTTAGATTGGTACAAGACTCATACAGGCAAAGACTACCCTCCTCATGAAGACCCAGGCGTACAATCTGTCACTTCTATCTATAATTACTACAAGAAATTTGGATACAAAACCCAGATTATGGGAGCTAGCTTTAGAAATTCTGGAGAAATCTTAGAACTTGCTGGCTGTGACCTGCTTACGATTTCTCCGAAACTTCTCAAAGAGCTACAAGAAGCTCAAGGAGATGTTCCCAAAAAACTCGACGCAAAAGCAGCATCTACGCGAAGCCTGGCTAAGATCCACATAGATGAAAAATCTTTCCGATGGATGCTCAATGAAGACGCTATGGCAACAGATAAACTCTCCGATGGTATTAGAAAGTTTGCAGAAGCCACAGTATCTTTAGAGAAAGAGATCCTCAAAATGATGGATCATAGCACCAAAAAAAGAGCTTAGACTCTCTTGGCTAAAGCAGCTTTCAAGTCATCTGGAAGATCCTCAGTACTAGTATGGGATTCACCGCCTGGTGAATCCACTATAGGCACTGTATAGTGCTGACTAGCCTGATCTTCCTTTATATATACCTCCAAGGACAGACATAACATGAAATAAACGTTTGCCAGTAGTCTCTCTTGAGTCTCTTGTAACTCGTTAGAAAGCGCGTTCATCCATTGAACAACGCTCCTCATCCCTTTTTTGATCTCACTATTCAACAGTATCTGGTTTTCATGTTGTAAAATATATGCTGCTGCCTGAGTAGGATTCTCTGGTAAGCGCCTTATCTCCCCCATTACCTCTTTAACAACCGGATCTGCCTTTGTATTTTGAGATAGCCATTCATCTACCTTCTTTCGTATATATGTCTCCGGTTTCTCCTCTAATTTATCCATTATAGCTGTAAAGTTTGGTCCAATAGAAGAAGGTTCTTTCTTTCGAGTTTGATCTTCTCTAAGAATAGGTGCAAGAGTGTCATCATATTGCGCCCAATGTAACTTACGATATCTTTCTTGTATAAGCTGATGATACAAAGGATACTTCCGTATCAACTCTATCACTTGAGTCGCATTATTGTCCCACGCCCATAACAAGCAGGTAGACAAAGCATCAGCCATATCTTCCTTATCAAGCTCAATAAAGTTGCGATCAATAGGTAGTCGATTTTTAAGGATCCAGAGCACATCATTTTCACTGCACTGAGGTTCATATGTAAATATCCCTTGAACGCTTATATAGAAATTATTTACATTTCTCATTGCGGGATTGTTTATTAAAATATTTTGAACTAGAGGTTCCTTTTCTAAATAATTTCGTACTCCACAAGCACCATGCTTAAGAGTCCATGTTAGGCATCCCCCAAAAATCTTTATGAATGCTTTTCTTATATCTCCACTGAGAGTAGTAATGCCCTCTGGTATTTTATTTTCTTGAAGAACTTGTAATAACTCCTTACTTGTACAATGTTCAGCCTTTAAAACTTGCTGCACAGCTTTGCAGATATCGTCTATTCTTTGATCTTCAACTGATAAAGACCCAAATAGCGCTCTAAAAGGGGGAGGTCCTACTCTGATTGTCATAAACCAACTGCTTTTAATGAATTTGTGGGGGATATTGTAAACTACAAGAAAAAAAAGAAGAATAAAAAACAACCTTCTACAGGCTATATAACAAAAAAAACCCATTCACGCATTGCGTGAATGGGTTTTCTTTCAGCAAACTGCTATGAGTTTAGCTTAAGATTGAAAAACAAAGTCGAGCACTTCTTCGCTATCAGCGTCAACAAGTTTTTTCATTCTCTTGCTGTAATCAAAGAAGCCTGTTCCCCCTGGAATCACATGACCCATGATCTTATTGGCTTTGAAGTCAAAAAGATAATCGGTCTTACCTTCACAGGCAGCATCTGTCAAGACCCTTGTCGTGTCCTGGAAGGAAGCTGCTGAAATAAACGACTCTGTACCAAGAGAAGCTTTGGTGATTCCCAAAAGTACCGGCGTCGCTTGTGCAGGTTTTCCACCTTCGTCATACACCTTCTTGTTCTGCTGATGGAAGGCTTTCTTATCCACATCTTCTCCATAGAGGAAAACAGTATCACCTGGGTCAATCACACGTACCTTCTGAAGCATCTGACGTACGATGATCTCGATATGCTTGTCGTTGATATCCACCCCTTGTAGGCGGTAAACCTCTTGCACCTGGTTGACAAGATATTTTTGCAACTCTCTTACGCCGCAAATCTCCAGAATCTCTTGAGGAACCACAAGACCATCTGTAAGTTGCTGCCCTTTGACAACGTGATCTCCTTTCTGGATGATAAGGTGTTTGGTAAGAGGAATAAGGTGCTCTTCTTCCATACCAGACTCTTCATCTCGCACAACCACAATACGCTTGCTCTTCTGAACCCCTCTAAAGTCAACAACTCCGTTGATTTTTGCAATCTCCGCAGCATCTTTTTTAGGTCTTCTAGCTTCAAAAAGCTCAGCAACACGTGGCAAACCGCCCGTGATATCTTTTGTTTTGATAGCGCCACGTGGCAATCTAGCCAAAATCATTCCAGCATTTACACTTTCCCCCTCTTCTACAGAGATGAAAGCTCCTGATGGGATCGCATAGGTTCCCACAAGTTCCTGGTAGTCTTTATCAGCATAGATCACAATCTGAGGATGCAATTCCCCCCTGTGCTGCTTCACAAAAAGCTCTGGCTGCCCTGTTTGCTTATTCACATCTTTTTGTGTCGAGATCCCTTCAACAAGGTCTTCGTATTTCACAAACCCTGGTTTTTCACAGATAATAGGAATATTATGCTGCTCCCAGTGACCTATAGTGGCTCCTCGCTGCACTTTAGAACCATCTGCAAGTAAGATGCGAGTTCCTAGTTCAACAGGGAAGCTTTGCAAAGCTTCTAGAGATTTTGTGCTCAGAAGTTTTTTATATTCTTCCAAAGATCTACCTTCGTCACGAACGATATGGATAAATCCATTCTTGTTAAGCGCTAGCCATACCCCTTCATCATTTTTTACGGTACGTAGATCGGTATAGATCAAAATACCATCTTCTTCTGACACAAGCTCTGGGCTGATATGTGCAGACGCAATACCTCCCAAGTGGAACGTTCTCATCGTGAGCTGCGTTCCAGGCTCACCGATAGACTGCGCTGCAATGATACCTACAGCTTCCCCTTTAGCTACAAGACGTCCGTTAGCTAAGTTAATACCGTAACATTTTGCGCAGACTCCCCTCATGGTTTCGCAGGTGAGTGAAGAGCGTATTTTTACACTCTTAATTCCAGCGTCATCGATAGCTTCTGCCTGATGCAAGGTAAGTACATCTCCTGCTTTTGCAAGCAGCTTTGTACTATCTCCAGGCTGATAAATATCATCGCATACACTACGACCAAAGATCCTATCTTTTAAGGGCAAGAGTTCCTCTTGGCCTTGCTTGATCGCCATCACTTCAATACCATTGAGAGTACCACAATCATCATCTGTGACAAGAACGTCTTGTGATACGTCAACAAGTCTTCTTGTCAAATATCCAGAGTCAGCCGTCTTCAGCGCTGTATCGGCAAGACCTTTTCTGGCTCCGTGTGAGGAAAGAGAGTACTCAAGAACAGAAAGACCTTCGCGGAAGTTCGCTGTAATAGGCGATTCAATGATCTCACCTGATGGTTTAGCCATCAAACCTCGAAGAGCTCCAAGCTGTTTTACCTGCGCCTTGTTACCTCTAGCACCAGAATCCATCATCAGATAGAGAGGGTTAAGCTCTAACTGATCAGGTTTGCTGATGAGTTTGAATAGCTCTTCAGAAATCTCATCTGTCACCTCTGTCCAAAGGCTGATGATTTTAGATTTCCTTTCTCCATCTGTAATAACCCCATCTTCATACTGTTGCATAACTTCTTCTACTAGCTGCTGCGCATTTTGAAGAAGCTGCTTTTTATTGTCTGGGATTTTTACATCTTTTACACCCATAGAGAGAGAGGATTTTGTAGCATAGGTAAAGCCGATGTTCTTCAGATCATCCAAAAATTTCACCGTCGCTTCTAAACCAACCTTCTTATACGTACCGAGAACAAGCTCACTCATCTTTTTCTTTCTGAGCACATAGTTCTGAAATCCCATCTCCTTAGGGACAATTGTGTTAAAAACAACACGTCCTGGAGTTGTAGCAATAATCTCGCCATGGCTAAGCCTTAGCTTAATTTTCTCATGAATATGAAGACCACGACCTAGATCATCTCTTCGTTTAGCATCCACCATATCACCAAAATACCATGTGTAGCTACCAGAAGCTCCTAGAGCAAGAAGAACCTCTTCTGTGTCTTTAAAAACCTTAGTCTTTCGACCATAATCTTCTGGGCTAAAGAGAGGATCATGCATCAGATAATACAGACCCAAAATCATATCCTTCGAAGGATCCGCTACCGGTTTCCCTGAAGAAGGTAAGAAAATGTTGTCTGGTGCCATCATAAGGAGCTTAGCTTCGAGCTGCGCCTCTATAGAGAGAGGAACGTGTACAGCCATCTGGTCTCCATCGAAGTCGGCGTTAAAAGCGGTACAAACAAGAGGATGTATACGAATCGCTTGCCCTTCAATGAGCACCGGCTCAAAAGCCTGGATACCCAATCGGTGAAGCGTAGGAGCTCTGTTCAGTAAAACAGGGTGTCCTTGAATGATTTCCTCTAGCACATCCCACACTTCTGGATCTTGCCTTTGGATCATCTTTTTCGCTGAACGAATGGTATATACAAAACCGCGATCTTTGAGTCTTTTCACGATAAAAGGCTCAAAAAGCTCAAGGGCCATCTGTTTAGGTAATCCGCACTGGTTGAACTTCAGCTCAGGTCCCACGATGATTACAGAACGTCCTGAGTAATCCACACGTTTTCCAAGAAGGTTTTGTCGAAAACGTCCCTGTTTACCCTTCAGCATTTCCGCAAGGGCTTTGAGAGGTCTGTTACCAGCTCCCATAACAGGGTGACCATGACGGCCATTATCAAAGAGCGCATCTACAGCTTCCTGCAGCATTCTCTTTTCGTTTCTAACAATCACATCAGGAGTTTTTAACTTAAGGATCGATTTAAGACGATTGTTTCTGTTAATCACCCTGCGATAGAGGTCATTAAGATCTGACGTCGCAAAACGGCCACCATCCAAAGGAACCAAAGGACGTAGATCTGGAGGAATAACAGGGATTGTAGACATCACCATCCAATCAGGTTTGTTGGGGGATGTCGTAAAACTCTCTACAATTTTTAATCTCTTGGCAAGCTTCACACGTGCCTGCATAGATTTTGTCTTACGTAGTTTCTCTTTCAGTTCTACAACCAGCATAGATAGATCCTCTTTTTCAAGAAGTTCTCTGATTGCTTCTCCACCCATGGAGCATCTGAACGCATCAGGACCCCACTTCTCTTGCGCTTCTTTAAATTCCGCATCTGTAAGCAGCTGTTTTCTCTCAAGAGTTGTCTGCATAGGATCTATCACGATATATTCTTCGTAGTAGATCACTCTTTCAAGATCTGCTGTCGACATACCCAAAATATTACCAATACGTGAGGGCTGGGTCTTGAAAAACCAAATATGTACAACAGGAACAGCAAGATCAATATGTGCCATACGCTCTCGCCTTACTTTGGATAGAGTTACCTCTACGCCACATCGATCACATACAATACCTTTGTGTTTGATCTTCTTATATTTCCCGCAAGCACACTCCCAATCTCGTGTAGGACCAAAAATCTTTTCACAGAAAAGACCACCCTTTTCAGGCTTAAAAGTACGATAGTTGATCGTTTCAGGTTTTTTAATCTCACCTCGTGACCATTCATTATGAATGACATCATCCGATGCAATCTTAATCGTCAACTTATCAAATTGAGAATCGTTTAACTCGTCGTGTAACATGAACCTCTCCTCAAGGGACTAAAACTATCTTTTAACTACTAACTACTTTGCTTTGACTATTCCGCCTTTAATGGACGAACATCTAAGCCCAAACCTTGCATCTCTTTGACTAGTACGTTGAAAGATTCTGGGGTTCCAGCTCGCAATACATTATCACCTTTAACAATTGACTCATAAATGCGTGTCCTTCCGGAAACATCGTCGGATTTAACAGTCAACATCTCTTGCAGTAGGTGTGCAGCTCCATAAGCTTCAAGAGCCCATACCTCCATCTCTCCAAATCTCTGACCTCCCATCTGGGCTTTTCCACCAAGAGGTTGTTGTGTGACAAGTGAGTAAGGTCCAATCGCTCTAGCATGGATCTTATCAGCCACAAGGTGAGAGAGTTTGAGCATATAGATATATCCGACAACAACAGGATTATCAAAACGCTCTCCTGTTCGACCATCGTATAAGTACATCTTGCCAGTAGAAGGAAGATCTACCTCTTCCATCATCTTCCAGATCTCATCTTCAGGGAATCCTTCGAACACAGGAGTTTTTACATAAATTCCCTTTTTGCGCGCTGCAAAACCAAGATGCGTCTCTAAAAGCTGACCGATATTCATACGTGATGGAACCCCAAGTGGGTTCAAGATCATCTCTACACACTCACCTGTTTTGAGGTAAGGCATATCCGCTTCGGGTACAATGTTTGATACAACACCTTTGTTACCATGGCGTCCCGCCATCTTATCTCCAACCTGCAGCTTACGCTTAGTCGCTACATACACCTTCACCTGCCGAATGACGCCAGCTTCAAGTTCTGTATCTCCTTTTCTCATAAACTCGATTTCAGACTTGTACTGCATCTCAAGCATTTGTTGATTGAGCTCATGCTCTTTCAAAATCTCTCTTAAGGTGTTGTACATAGGATTATCAGCAAGGATTAGATCATCAAGACCTTCTGTCTCTAACATCTCAATCACTTCCTGTGTAAAGACTTGAGATGCTTTCACAAGAACATCTCCTGTCTTCCTATGCATAATCGGAGAAGGAGCAGTTTCATTGAGAAGAAGAGCGCCTAGCTTCTCATGGAAAGCCATCACCACTTCTTCTTCTTTTTCTTTATATTCCTTATGGATATCCTTAATACGGGTAGCTTCCTCAACAAGTTCTTCATCTGTCTTAGACAAACGATCTCTTCTTGAAAAGACCTTCACATCCATGACAACGCCTTCAGTGCCTGGAGGAGCTGTGAGCGATGCATCTTTGACATCAGAAGCTTTTTCACCAAAGATAGCTCTTAAAAGTCTCTCTTCAGGAGAGAGCTCTGTCTCTGTCTTTGGAGTGATCTTTCCGATTAAAATATCGCCTGGTTTAACCTCAGCTCCGATGCGGATAATCCCATCTTCTCCAAGGTTAGCTAAAGCCTCTTCAGAGATATTAGGAATATCTCTTGTAATCTCTTCTTTTCCAAGTTTTGTCTCTCTTGCTGTGATCTCAAACTCTTCAAGATAAATAGACGTATAAGCATCTTCCTCAATTAACTTCTTAGAGACAATGATCGCATCTTCGAAGTTGTATCCACACCAAGGCATAAACGCCACTAGGATGTTTTTCCCTAAAGCGACCTCTCCCTGATCGGTAGCAGGTCCGTCAGCGATGATATCCCCTCGAAGAATCTTATCGCCTACAAAACATAAAGGAGTTTGATTGACACAAGTTCCTCCGTTAGAGCGGAGAAATTTTTGTAGCAAATAGGTTTTTTTCTCTAGAGGGTTTGAGGCCAAAGCAATAACCACTTTAAATCCATCTACATATTCTACAACACCATCTACATCTGCAATCACTACAGCTCCAGAGTCTCTAGCTACACGTTGCTCTAAACCTGTTCCTACAATAGGAGCTTGTGTTCTTAGCAAAGGTACGGCTTGACGTTGCATGTTAGACCCCATGAGCGCTCTGTTCGCGTCATCATGTTCCAAGAACGGAATAAGACCTGTCACAATAGAAACAAGTTGCTTCGAAGAGACATCCATATGTGTCACTTTGCTTGTCTCTATTTTCAAAGGTTCCGACTTATAACGCGCCCAGCATGTAGGCTCTACGAACATATGATGCTCATCAAGAGAAGCAGAAGCCTGAGCGATCACACAGCTCTCTTCTTGATCTGCTGTCATATACTCAATCTCTTCTGTCACAACACCATCACGCACAATACGGTAGGGAGTTTCTACAAACCCAAACTCGTTGATCTTTGCAAAGGAAGACAAAGAAGTGATCAGTCCAATGTTGGGACCTTCAGGTGTTTCAATAGGACAGATACGTCCATAGTGAGAAGCATGCACGTCTCGCACTTCAAAGCCAGCTCGATCTCTGTTAAGTCCTCCTGGCCCTAAGGAAGAAAGTCTTCTTTTATGAGTAAGTTCAGCAACAGGGTTGGTCTGATCCATAAACTGAGACAGCTGTGACCTTCCAAAAAAGTCTTTTAAAACCCCTGAAAGACCTTTGGCTGAAACAAGTTTACCAGGAGTGAGTGTATCTGAAGAAAAATCAAAAAGATTCATGCGCTCACGGATGATTTTTTCCATTCTGGCAAGGCCGATACGGCATTGATTCTGAATCAACTCCCCTACAGATCTCACGCGGCGATTGGCTAGGTGATCTATATCATCGATCGAGGTATTTTCATCCCCTCTTTTCAGACGCACTAAATACTTTAGCGCTTCAACAATATCTTCTTTTTGCAAAGTAACAAGCTCTAAAGCTGCATCTGTTGTCTCAAGTCCTAGCTTTCTATTGAGCTTATAACGACCTACTTTTCCTAGGTTATATCGTTTTGGGTCAAAAAACAGTCTCATGATTGCAGATCTAGCATTAGACAATGTAGCTGGCTCACCAGGACGTATCTTTCTATAAAAATCTTTCAAAGCTGATTCATAGGAATCGGTCGGATCTTTTGCGAGCATTTTGATAATAGGACTTGTCTCATCAGCATCTTCAGCAATACGCACCGCTTGAATATTTGCATCTAGCATTCTCTTCAGCATAGCTGTTGTGAGTTTTTCGGAAGCTTTTCCAAACATCACCCCTGTCTCTTCATCCAACACATCTTCTGCTAAGATTTTCCCAACAAGTCTGCTAAAATCCTTGTCAGAACGTATCTTCACCTTATGCGTACTGAAAAACTCTTCAATGATATCTGCATCACTTGAATAGCCTAAAGTTCTTACAAAAGAGGTAGCTAGGATTTTTCTGCGTCTTTTTTTACGATCTACATAGATATAGACAAAATCATTCGTATCAAAGGCTGCTTCTAGCCAGCTTCCTCTATAAGGAATGATACGGAAGGAGTATAAAATGTTTCCTTTAGGATGTTTTTCTTGTTCATAAGAAATGCCAGGAGATCTGTGTAGCTGAGAGACAATAACCCTTTCCGCTCCATTGATAATAAACGTCCCTTTGTCCGTCATCAAAGGAATCGTCCCCATGTACACTTCTTCTTCCTTAATCCCTGTCTCGTCTGTGAGCCTAAACTTCACCTTAAGGGTGATGTTGTAGGTAATTCCTCTTCGCATACATTCTTCAGGTGTATACTTAGGAACTCCTAAACTATAAGAAAGATACTCTAGGGCTGTCTTCTCATCATAGGATTTAATCGGAAAAATTTCTTGAAATACCTCTTCAAGTCCAGCCATCTGTCGCTCATGAGGAAGTAGGTCTTTCTGCAGGAATTGCGCGTAGGACTTTAACTGGATTTCAATCAGATTGGGAAGATCTATAATTTCCTCTTTCGGTTGAAAAGAGACCCTTTTTGGGGGTTTTTTGAGCATCGACGTTCCTCCTAAGCTATCACGTTAGACCCTGAGTGCTTTTCGCATTGTGCTCGCCGCTGTTATTCAAGGCAACTCAAGCATGTGTATTTTTAAATTATATAACAATAATAACAAGCAGAAGTGGGATCTTCCCGCTTCTGCCCATCATGTCTTTCAGATTTCTTATAAAATCTTAGAGACCTTTGACTTTAATTTTAGCTCCAGCTTCAGCTAGCTTCTTAGCCATATCATCAGCTTCTGCTTTTGGAGATTTTTCTTTTACCGGCTTAGGTGTAGATTCTACTAGATCTTTTGCTTCTTTAAGTCCAAGACCTGTTAATTCTCTTACCACCTTAATAATAGCAATCTTCTTATCTGCAGGAGCCTCTTCAATAATCACTTGAAACTCTGTAGACTCTTGAGCCGCAGGAGCTGCGCCGCCTGCTGCAGGAGCTGCTGCCATCAGCATAGGCGCTCCAGCAGAAGCTTTTACACCCCATTTCTCTTCAAGTGCTTCTTTCAGTTTTGACATATCAAGAACTGTAAGTTGGCTTAGTTCCTCAACCAAACTATTTATTTTTTGTTCGCTCACAATAATTCCCCTGTTACTTTCTTAATGTTAATTGATGTTTATGAATTCTGATTTGCCTTGTTGTCCAAACAGTAGATCACGCTTGTCAAAAGAGCTTGCATTACAGAGAGTGTGTCTGCCATCGGTGCTTGTAGAACACCAAGGAGTTCCGCTCTCATCTGCTCTAAACTTGGCAACTTAGAAATCTTTTCAAAATCCTTAGGAGTGCAAAGTCTTTTTTGAAAATGGCCCCCCAAAATCTGAAGAGTCTCTTCATTTTCTTTAGCAAAATTGTAAACACTCTTTGTTGTTGTTACTGCTTCTTCACCAGAAAAAACAAGACCTACATGACCGCCTAAATCAACACGGTTTAATACAAACCCAGCAAACTCTGCAGCCTTCAAAAACACTCGTTTTTTCACAACAAGCATCGTGCCACCTGACTTGCCAACCTCTTTTCTAAAATTAGCCGTCATATTGGCATCTAACTTTTGATAACTCATGACCATCATCAGCTCAGACTGATCGATCCCTTCTTTGATCTCTTCTAAGAGATACTGCTTTTCTGCTCTCATCTGCCTTCTTTCCTTATGCTCTTAAGTTATGCAATTGTAGATACATCTATCTTCAAACCAGGACCCATAGTTGTAGAGAGAACCATGGATTGTACATACTGTCCCTTTGCTGTAGACGGCTTAGCACGCTGCACAGCTCCTAAAAAGGCTTGAATATTATCAAGAAGGTTCGTTGCACTAAAAGAAACTTTACCAACCATGTTGTTAATCACCGAACTCTTATCCACTTTAAACTCTACTTTCCCCGCCTTTAGCTCTTGAACAGCACGTCCTACATCGGTTGTAACAGTTCCAGCTTTCGGAGTCGGCATAAGTCCCCTAGGTCCTAAAACCTTTCCTAATTTACCCACATCTCGCATCATATCAGGGGTTGCTACCAACACATCAAAATCGGTCCAACCAGCATTAATCTTTTCTACAAGATCTGCATGCCCCACTTCAAAGGCACCCGCTTCTTTAGCTTCTTGGATTTTCTCTCCCTTAGCTATGACAACAACACGAAGAGATTTACCTGTCCCATGTGGCAAAGAAACTGTCCCTCTTACCTGCTGATCAGATTTCTTTGGATCTACACCCATTTTAATAGAAACTTCTACAGATTGATCAAATTTGACTGCAGGACAAGCTTGAAGAACTTTAAGAGCCTCTTCCAAACCGTATCTGCGAGTAACATCAACCTTTTTTTGCATTTCTTTATATCGCTTACTTCTAAACATACTTACCCTCAAATATCCTGCTTCTACGCACCTAATTCAACATCTACACCCATAGAACGGGCTGTTCCCGCCACTAAAAGCATGGCTGCTTCATCACTATTCACGCGCATATCTGTTTTCTTGACCTTTACAATCTCCTTGAGATCTTGCGTCGTAAGTTTTCCTACTTTTTCTCTATTGGGAACTCCTGAGCCTTTTGCAATTTTCGCTCTTTCCTTGATCAATTCAGAAACAGGAGGTTCTTTTGTAATAAAAGTGAATGTCTTATCGCTAAATACAGTAATAATCACAGGAAGAACTTTTCCTGCCTTATCTTGTGTCTTCGCGTTATATTCCTTACAAAATGCCATGATATTGACGCCTGCAGCACCTAAAGCTGGACCAATCGGTGGAGCTGGGTTTGCTTTACCAGCAGGAATCTGCAGCTTAATCGTTTTCACTATCTTCTTAGCCATTGACTATACCTTCTCTTTATTATTCTACTTCCGCATCCGCAGGGAGCTGCTCTACTTGCCAAAACTCTAGATCATCCACCCTCGTTTCCCGTCCAAAGATAGAGACCATAACACTGAGACGTCCCTTATCATAAAACACCTCGATTACACTACCTGTAAAGTTCACAAAAACACCATCCACAATCTTCACGCGATCTCCCACTTCCAAATTGTGTTTCTGCACAACTTCTTTCTTCTTGTCTTTCAATTCTTCTAAAATCTCTTTGACTTCACCATCTGTTAAAGGATTAGGCTTGCCTCCCCCTAAAAACCCAATGACGCCATTCGTATCCTTAATGTACTGCCACGATTCATCCGTAAGCTGCATTTTCACAAGGATATACCCAGGCCATAGGCGCTTTTCACTCACTTTCTGTTGCCCTTTTTTCACCTCAGCAACATTTTCTGTCGGGACCAGAACCTCTTCGACGAGCTCAAGCATACCCTTTGATTCACGATTTTCTTCGATAGCCTTTTTAACCTTTTTCTCATGTCCAGACATAGCCTGAACAACATACCACTTACCCATTCATGCTCCGAATACAATACGTGTTAACACATGGATTCCATCTAAAAACCCTTTGACAACTAAATCCACTACATAAATGCCTAGCCCAAAGCATATCGTAGAACCAACGACAATCTTCGTACAAAGTTTGAGCTCTTCTCGAGAAGTCCAAGAGACCTTCTTTAGCTCTCCCTTCAACCCTTGGAGCCATTGAACACGATCCCTGTTTTTTAGAGCGGCTTGAGCACGTTTCTTGCTTTCTGCAAAAACGCTACTTTTATGCGTGACCGACATTTTATTGTTACCTTCTCTTTCTTTATCCATTCTATCTCAGCACCTAATCGAGTGCGGAGGGATTCGAACCCCCGACCGGCGACTTTGGAGATCGCTGCTCTACCAGCTGAGCTACACACCCCTCAAAC
>Ga0172362_10001210_pt1 | contig 21976 bp, 17 predicted proteins | sample LakKivs1_kivu2a2_FD_114534 | JGI IMG/M metagenome (GOLD analysis project Ga0172362, IMG submission 114534) | Sediment microbial communities from Lake Kivu, Rwanda - Sediment s1_kivu2a2 | ecosystem: Environmental > Aquatic > Freshwater > Lake > Sediment | place: Rwanda: Western Province, Lake... | reverse complement strand
CTCGAGCGCCGTCAGCGCGAGCGCGGGCGGCGTGAGCGCGGCGACGCTGCCGTACGAGGTCGCACACAGCGTCATGTAGCTGTGGAACAGCAGGTGCGAGAAGCCGATCATGTGCGTCGCGTGCTCGTTGCCCGGGGCCTGCAGGGCCGCCGCGGTGATCGGCAGCGCCTGCGGGGGATCGCCGAGCGCGAACGAGCCGGGCTGGAACAGCTCCAGGACCGCGTAGACCAGCGCCCAGTTGAGCCCGAGCAGGAAGAACACCGCGAGCGAGCCCTGGACCTTCTCGGTCGACACGCGCTCGATCTGGAGCGCGTGCAGCAGGATTCGCCAGATCTGGTGCGACACCGCGAGGACGCCCAGGATGCAGGCGATCTGCAGCGCCAGATCGGACGTCGAGACGATGGCGGCCCAGAGGAAACCGGCCGAGGGCAAGACGAACGCGAGGCTCCGGAGCCGTGCGTCGTCGCCGAGCGAGAACGCGGCGGCGAGCATCGTCCCGGCGATGAACAGCCCCATGACGACGATTCCCGCCGGTCCGTCGATGACGAACGGGTAGACGAGAAAGACCAGCAGCTGCAGCAGGAGCAACGCGGAGTAGCGCAGCCGGATCCAGCGCATCGGCGTCAGGCGGTCGGCGACGCGTTTCGACATCGGTCCGGCCTACCACAGCCGAGCAGCCCGTGCGGCGCGTCCACGCCGCTGCCTCACGTCCCGGCGGCGAACGGCCGCTACTTCGGGAGGGCCGGCAAACGGCCCGGGAGGCACTCGGCCATGGTGAGCTTGGAGCATCGTCTCGCGAGTCTTGAACGCAGGGTCGCGACGCAGCGGCGCCTGCTGGCCGTCACGGTGACGTGCGCGGTGGCGCTGCTGACCATGGGCGCCGGTGGCGGTGATGTCGTGCAGGCACGCCGCATCGAGCTGGTGGACTCGAGCGGCAAGGTGCTCGTCAGCCTCGAGGCGCGCGATGGGCGCGGCGTGATCGAGCTGCAGAGCGAGGAGGGGCAGCGCGCGGTGCTGATCGGAACGACCGAAGAGGGCGGTGCACTCAGCCTCTACGACGAGCGCGCCCACCAGGTGGTCTCGATCGGTGCCGGTGCGGACGGCGGTGTCGTGGAGACGACCTCGGCGGCCGGCAAGACCCTCGTGCAGCTCGGCGCCGGCAGCGCGGGAGGAGGGGCGGTGTCGACCTTCGCGCCGAGCGGTCGGCGGCTGGTCGAGCTCGGTCAGACGAGCGACGGCGAGGGCACCGTCGCGACCTTCGATGCGCGTGGCGGGACGCTCCTGGCACTCGCGGTGGATGATCGGGCCAGCGGCCGCATCGTCGCCTTCGACGGCGGGAACGAGCGCGCGGTCTGGCCGTCGAAGTGACCCGAGCCGGTGCGTGGCACGGTTCGGGCGTCGGCCGATCCGTGCTCGCGGCTGCTCGTGGGCAACGGGTTGGCAGCGGCCGCGCGGGAACGGCAACCGCAACTCACCCCAGGGCGCGCGTCAAGAACCAGAAGAGGCCGAGGCCGCAGATCGCCGCGGAGCCCGCGTCCGCGACCAGTCGCTCGACCGCGCCCTGGCGGAAGCGGGCGAGCCAGCGCAGGAGCGGCCACACCACCGCCACCACCGCGAGCTGACCGAGCTCGACGCCGACGTTGAACCCGACCAGGGCCGGCACGAGGCGGTCGCGTGGCAGCCCGATCTCGGCGAGCACCCCGGCGAAGCCGAAGCCGTGCACCAGGCCGAAGGCGAAGGCGATCGCCGCCCGCAGGCGCGCCGGTCGCTCAGTACGATCGAGCAGCCCGAAGTGGCACCACGTGAACAGCGCGAGGCCGCACAGCGCGAGCGGACCGAGGCCGCCGACCCCGGCCGCGGAGAGTCCCGCGAGCACCAGGAGAAGCGCGGCGCTCACCAGCGGCACGACGCGGTCGCGACCCGACAGGAGCCATGCGTTCTCGGCGGCGACGAGCGCGATCGAGAAGCCGATCAGCGACTCGATCCCTGTCGCCTCCGCCCGCACGAGCCCGAGTACGGCCAGGGCCAGCGTGACGCTGTGCGCGAGCGTGAACGCGGTGACCAACGTTGCGACCTCGCGCAGGGTATCGGCGAGCAGCAGCAGGGCCGCGACGAAGGCGAGGTGGTCCCAGCCGGCCAGGATGTGCTCGAGCCCGAGCCACACGTAACCCGCGAAGGAGGTGCCGGCCCCGTCGTGGCGCCCCTCCGCGTCGAGGGCCCAGCGATCGTCGGTCTCGGCGAGCACGCGCTCGACCGGCGCGCTGCCCGATCCACGCAGTCGGGCGAAGTGCATGTGCGACGGATTCACCTCGCGCAGCAGGTCGCTGCGCATCGCGCGCCCGCCCGCGGGACAGTCGATCCGCCAGGCGAACACGCGCCAGCCGTCCGCCGCCGGGAGCAGGCGCGGCTCGCCGCGGACCGGACAGCGGGCGCCGTCGCGCTCGAGCCAGAGGTGCTCGGCGGCGTAGCGCGCCGCCGCCTCGGCGGGGCCGGCGCCGAGCGGCAGCTGGGAGAGGTCGAGCGCGGCGAAGCGCACCTCGACGTTCGCACCGGCGTCGTCGAGCTGCCAGGTCGAGTGCGAGATGCTGCGTGCGTGTCCCGCAGCGTCCCGCGGCGCCGCGGTCAGGACAGCGAGGATGGCGGCCGCGGAGAGTACGGTCGCGAGGAGCGGGAGCGGGCGCGTCACTCCAGCCCCGGTGCGCGGACGCGAACGTGGCTCGCCGCGCGCAGCTCGTCGACGTAGCCGCGCAGAGCGGCGTTCTCGTTGCTGCGCCGCAGCTCCGCGCGAACCTGGTCCACGACGTCGGCGAGCGCGGGCGTGGCTCCCGGCTCGCGCTCGAGAAGCTCGACCACGTGGTAGCCCGCCGCGGACCGGACCGGCTCACCCGGCGTGCCGACCGCCAGATCGTCGATCGACCGGGCGACCGTCGGACCCAGGTACTCGCGTACCGTCGCGGGGTCGATCGGTCCCGCCGGGATCTCGACCAGCGCCGTGTCGCCGACCTCTTTCGCCACCAGCTCGAACGACTCGCCCGCGCGGAGCCTCTTCAGGCCTGCGTTGGCGTTGGCGAGCGCCTGCGCGTCCGTCACCGAGGCGGTGACCCGGAACAGGATCTGGCGCACGCGGACCCGCCCGGGGCGCCTGAACAGCGCCTGATTGTCGGCGAAGAAGGCCGCGACCTCTTCGTCGGTCGGCTTGGCCGTCGCCGCCTCGGACACGATCGACTCCACCACCGACGCGACGAGGTCGGAACGCACCCGGCCGTCGCGGCGCTCGAGGCCCAGGGCGAGGCCCCTCTGCAGGAGCAGCTCCTCGTCGATCAGGCGGTCCAGCACGCGCCGGCGGTCGTCCGGAGACAGTGGGGAGCGGCGATCGGACGCCAGCGCCGACAGGGCGCGCTCGTAGTCGATGCGTAGCACCGCGGCGTCCCCGACGATGGCGACGGCGTCGTCGGGGACCGGCGCCTCGTCGTGCCCACCGCGAACGAGGTCGAACGTCGCGAGCGCGAATCCGAGTGCGGCCCCCAGCGCGAGCAGCGCGCGAGGACGGGTCGTGGTCGTCGTGTCCATGCGCGTCGGCGAGCTATCACGGGAGCGTGCGTCGCGCACCCGTCGTGCGCGTACGTCGTCGGGAGCGATGCGGGGTGCGAGCGCGCCTTCCGGCGAGACGTTCCGCGAGACGTTCCGCGCATTGACATCCCGGCGCGGCGCTGAGTACGGTGCGCTCCGTTTCGACGGGCGCGGATGTACCGCGCGGTACAATCGACCGCTCGTGCAGCCACGCCGAGCGGGGACTGCCGGTCATCGAGGAGGGAGGCCAGGATGGTAGCTCGATCCGGAAGGAGAGGTACGGGGAGGATGCTGCTGCGCAGCGGCGGGATGGCCGTGTTGGCGATCGCGATGCTGGCGTCGGCGCCAGGTACCGCCTCGGCCATCCGGTTCGGCCAGAACGACTCGGTCGAGCTGCGCGGTCGTTTCTACACGCAGTACACGATCGCGACGGAGCAGTCGCAGGAGTACACGCAGCCGTCGATCAACCCCGGCGACATGAAGCAGTGGCGCAACTTCTACAACCCGGAGCTCGAGGTCGACTTCCGGAAGCTCACCGGTTGGCGGAGCTTCTTCACGGATCTCAGCGGACGCCTCGCAATCTGGGGATTCTACGACGGCATCTACGACGTCGGCCCGGAACGCTACGCACAGACCCTGGCACTCACCAAGCAGCCCGGCGTCGAGGCCGCGTTCTACTCCGAGGGCCGCACGGTCGCGCAGGCGCTGAACAACACCGGACGCCGGCGCGACGGCCGGGAGTTCTACGGCCGGCGGACGCGCGTCAACGAGGCGTACCTCAACCTCGCCAAGGACAAGTTCTTCGTCCGGGTCGGGCGGCAGGCGATCTCGTGGGGCGAGGCCGACACCATCGGTCTCCTCGACGCGAACAACCCCTTCGACGTCCTGCTCATCCCGGGCATCCAGATCGACCTCGACGAGGCGCGCATCCCGCTCTGGACGCTGCGCACGACCTACGAGCTGTTCTCGACCTGGGGGCCGCTGTCGAGCGGCTTCCTCGACGCGTACTGGGTCCCGGGCTGGCTCGACACCAATACCGGTTATCTCAACATCCAGGGCGTGAGCCCGTACTCGCAGCCGCCTCCGATCCAGGGCCCGGGCATCCAGGTGTACGACAAGCTGCCGCGCTACGAGACCGGCAACTCGCGCTACGGCTTCAAGTTCCAGAGCGTCATCGATCGCGACTACAACTGGTCGATCTGGTTCTATCGCACGTTCCAGCAGGTGCCGGTGATCACGCTGGCCGGGATCTCCGAGCCGAACCCCAACGGCCCGGGACAGTACATCACGAGCGTCGCGCACCACGGGCTCACCAACGTGATCGGCACCGCGCTCAGCTGGTACAGCGACACGCTGAACTCGATCGTGCGCACCGAGGTCGAGCTGTTCAATGACGAGCCGGCGTTCCTGCCCTACGAGGGCATCGGCGCCGTGGTGAACAGCCGCTTCACGCAGCCCGGCACCTACCAGACGGCCAACGTCCTGCGCGGCGAGTTCGGCCTCGACCACAACTTCTTCATCCCGATGCTGAACCCGGCGTCGAGCTTCCTCGGCATCTTCTCTGTGGTCTGGCAGGCGAACCTGACCGACTCCGACAAGAAGGACTTCTACTCGCCGATCCTCAAGCCGAGTGCGATCGATCGCCAGCTCGCCGGCGGTCCGCAGGCGGGGCAGATAGCCAACTGCGGCGCACCCCAGGCGCCGACCCCGAAGGGCTGCGACTTCGTGAACCAGGACCCGTTCGAGGCGTTCATCCAGGCGACCGTCCGCTCGGATTTCGCCGGCGGGCGCCTGCTGCCCCAGCTCACGACCGTGGCGACCATGCGTGGCGCGCTGCTGTTCACGCCGTCACTCCTCTATCGCTTCACCGACTCGTTCCTGTTCGACGTCAAGTACGTGAACACGCACACGTTCGGCTCGGGCAACAACGGCTACACGCAGGGCGTCGGCATCCTGCGCGACCGGGACCAGTTCTGGTTCCGGGCCACCTACCAGCTCAACTGACGGTTTGACCCCCGCGCGGGGTCTGGACCAGGATGTGGTCTACGGGGCGTCACCGCACGGGTGACGCCCCGATCCCGCCTTCGAAAGGACTCCGTTCATGCAAGAGGTGAGTTGCCGCCGCGCTCTCCGGGCCACGATTCTGGGCCTCGCGCTGGCCATCGCGCGGTCGGCGCACGCGGCTCCGATCGACGAGGTGCCGTCGGGCACCGTGCTGTCGAAGGACAACTGGGAGATCGGCCGTGGCCTGATGCCCGACGAGATCCTCGAGTTCTACAAGAAGGGCGAGTACGCGAACCCGATCATCAAGCTCGAAGCGGTCAACAAGAGCGTGGTCGACCCGAACCTCAAGGCCGCGTCGGAGAAGAACCGCGGCAAGTTCGACATCGACGACAAGGGCACGGTAGTCGAGAAGGCGACCGGAAATCGCCCGGCCATCATCACCGGCTGGCCATTCCCGGACATCGAGGCGAACGACCCGAAGGCCGGCTCGAAGCTGATCTGGAACTGGTTCTATACCCTGTTCTGGGAGGGCGGGTTCCACACCCAGTCGCCGGTCAACTGGGTGTCGCGCGATGGCCTCCTGCGGCGCATCGCAACCGACGTGACGTTCAAGTACTACGACGGGCAGCCGCCGTTCTTCCAGCAGCGCATCGCCGAGAACCCGCTCAACATCCTGTCGCGCACCATCGGCACGGTGAAGGAGCCCGCGGACGTCAACGGGATCGTCAACCTCAACTGGCGCTACCGCGAGGGCGACAAGCAGGATCAGGCCTGGACGTACGTCCCGGCGCTGCGCCGCGTGCGCCCGATCAATCCGGCCAACCGCTCCGACGGCCTGCTCGGCTCGGACATCTCGCTCGACGACGGCCCGTACTTCGACGGCAAGCCCGAGGACTTCACGTTCAAGCTCGTCGGCGAGGGGACGGTGCTCGCGCACTACGACAAGCCCGCGCTGGAGAGCGGCTCGCCGGTCGCCAAGATCAAGCCGGGCACCGCGGTCTCCGACCTGATCGACTCGACCGAGGTCGGCTGGCAGCTGGTCACGCCCGAGTACCAGCTGATTCCGTCGGAGTGCTCGTCCACCCTGAAGGACGCGGGCAAGTGCGTTCCCTGGACGAAGGGCGAAGGGCTCGTGGCCTGGGCGCCGATCCAGTGGGCCCTGGTGCCGCGCCCGGTGTGGATCGTCGAGGCGGTGCCGAAGAACCCGTACTACCTCTTCGGCAAGCAGGTGATGTACCTCGACAAGGAGACGGGCCGCGGCTACTGGAAGAACAAGTTCGACTGGAAGGGCAACGCGCTCGTCAATTACGCGCTGCCCGCCTTCGCGGTCACCAAGGTCGACGGCGAGCCCGGCTACGTCCGGACGGGCGGCGGCGGCAACGCCGGCTACTCGGTCAACTACAAGCTCGACCGCGCCACGGTCACCGGCATGCCGGTGAATCCGACCGAGTACTACATCGACATCCCGGACGGCATCTTCGAGACCGACCGCGTGGTGCGCAGCGGCAGATAGTCCGCGTCGCGTCGCGAAGCAGCGGAAGGGCCGGTCGCCTCGCGGAGGTGGCCGGCCCTTTCTCGTTGCAGCGCAGCGATCGCTTGCGGGGGGACGCGGCGGCTAGTACCACCCCGAGTTCGGTCCCCGTCGTCTAGGTCGGCCAAGGACACCAGCCTTTCACGTTGGTAACACGGGTTCAAATCCCGTCGGGGACACTTTTCTCCTGGAATGCCGCGCGCCGCGATCATGGCCGCCGGTCTCCTCGCAGCGCTCCACGGACCGGTGGCGCGCGCGCAGGACGTGCCGATCGCGGAGACTCCGGGGGGAGCCCCGACGGCGCCCGTGCTGCTCGACGCCACGGTCGTCACCGCGACGCGCGCACCGACTTCGCTGCGCGACGTGCCCGCCGCCGTGTCGGTCGTGGATCGCCGCGCGATCCGTGACGCGCGCCCGACCGTCAGCCTCGCCGAGCCGCTGAACCGTGTCCCAGGCACGTTCGTGCAGGACGCCGGCAACCAGGCGCAGGGGCCGCGGATCCAGATCCGCGGCTTCGGAACGCGCGCCGCCTTCGGGGTCCGCGAGATCCGCGTCCTCCTCGACGGGCTGCCGGAGACGCTGCCGGATGGGCAGACCGAGCTGAGCGGCATCGACCTGGACGCGATCGCCCGCATCGAGGTGCTGCGCGGGCCGGCGTCCTCACTGTACGGCAACGCGTCGGGCGGCGTGATCCAGCTGTTCAGCGAGGACCCACCGGCGACGCCGACCGTCGAGTCGCGTACCGTCGCGGGGTCGTACGGGCTGCTCAAGACGTCGCTCCGCGGCGGCGCGGTCGCGGGGAGCGTCGGCGCGTTCGTGCAGGGGTCGTACTTCGGGATCGGGGGCTACCGGGACCACTCCGCCGCCTACGACGGAACGCTGAACGCGAAGCTCCGCTGGGCTCCGTCCGACACCACGCGGGTGACGTTTCTCGCCAACGCCTTCGACGTTCCCCTGGCCGACGATCCGGGCACGCTCACCTGGCAACAGGCGCGCGCCCGGCCGCGACAGGCACGCGAGCTCAACGTGCGCCTCGACGCGGGTGAGGCGGCGCAGCAGTCGAGGGCGGGCGTCGTCGTCGAGCACCGGACGGGACCCCACGCGCTGTCCGCGTACGCGTACGCGCTCTATCGGGACTTCGACTCGCGACAGCCGATCCTGCCGGAGAGCGGCGATGGCGTCGTCGCGTTTCACCGCACGAGTCCTGGCGGTGGGTTGCGCTACGATCTCGAGCGGCCCGCGCTCGGCTTTGCACAGACGCTCACCGTCGGCCTCGACGTGCAGGGGCAGCAGGACGTGCGGCGTCGCTGGAGCAACGTGGACGGCGCGCGCGGTACGCTCGGCTTGAGCGAGCGCGAGAGCGTGCAGGGGATCGGGATCTACCTGCGCGAGGCCGTCTTCGTCACGGGCGACGTCCAGGTCTCCGGTGGTGTGCGCTACGACGACGTGGCGTTCTCCGTCGACGTCGCGTACCCGCCGAGCGCGCCCGGGGGGGCGCGGACGTTCGGCAGGTGGAGTCCCGCGGGTGGCGTGCTCTGGACCGCCCTGCCGTGGCTCTCCACGTATGCGAACGTCGGCACGGCCTTCCAGGTGCCGACGACGACCGAGCTCGCGAACCCCGACGGCGCGGGACTCAATCCCGCGATCGCGCCGCAGGTCTCGACGAGCTGGGAGATCGGCGCACGCGCCGCGCGCGGCGACGTGCTCGAAGGCGGCGTGGCCGGCTACTTCCTCGACCTCGACGACGAGCTCGTTCCGTTCGAGACCGCCTCCGGGCGCACCGCGTTCCGCAACGCCGGGAGCTCGCGGCGGGTCGGGGTCGAGGTCGATGCGCGAGCGACGCTCACACCGTGGCTCGGCACCCTGCTCGGCGGCAACGTCGAATGGACGGGATCGTTCACGGCGATCCACGCGACCTACCGCCGCTACGCTACGCCCGCCGGCGACTTCGAGGGTAACGACGAGCCCGGAATCCCGCCGTGGCAGGCGTACCAGCAGATCGCCTGGCGCCGACCCGAGGGCGCCTTCGTCGCGGTCGAGGGGCTCTTCGTCGGCGGATTCTTCGTCGACGACGCGAACGACGCGCGGGCCCGCGGCTATCCGCTGGTCAACCTGCGCGCCGGGCTGGAGTACGACCTCGGCCCGCTGCGCGTGGCACCCTTCGCCGGCGTGCAGAACCTCACCGATGCCTCGTACGCCGCGGTCGTGCGGTTGAACGCGCTCGGCGGACGCTTCTACGAGCCGGCGCCGGGCATCAACGTCTACGGCGGCGTCACTCTCGCGGCGCGACTCTGATCCGCGGGGCGGACCCACCCGGGCGCGCGACCTTTTGGCCCGGCGCCGCCAGGTGTAGAGTTCCGCGCACGGCGATGGCAACCGCGGAAGCGAACGGGTCCACGAGCCGGGACCGGGTGCACGTGCTCTACGAGGTGACGCGTCAGTTCGCCTCGACCCTCGAGCTCGAAGCGGTTCTCGGCAAGGTCCTCGAGACGACCGTCCGCGCGGTAGCCGCGGACGCCGGGAGCATCTTCCAGCTCGACGAGGCGGGCTACGTGACGCGCAGCATCCTCGCCCGTGGCGACGTTCCGGCACGGGTCGGTCGCCCGATCGTCGACGCGGTGATGAGCGACGGGCTTGCCGGCTGGGTGTTCCGACAGCGTTCCGCGGCGCTGATCCCCGATACGCGCCAGGATGTCCGGTGGCACTTCTTCGCGGACGACCGGCTCGTGACCCTGTCCGCCATGGCCGCCCCGTTGCTGCGCCACGACCGCGTGGTCGGCATCGTCACGATGATGCACCGGGAGCCCGGCGCCTTCGACGCGGACGACCTCGAGCTTCTCGAGGCGATCGCCGCGCAGGCCGCGGTCGCGATCGAGAACGCGAGCCACTACGAGGAGGCGAAGCGCGAGCGCGCGCGTCTCGCGGCGGTGATCGCGAGCGCGCACGATGCGATCGTCGAGACCGACGTACACGACCGCGTCGTGCGCGTGAATCCGGCCGGCCAACGCGTCCTCGGGCTGGAAGGGAGCGTCGCCGGGTGTCCGGTGGCCGATGCCGCGGGGCGCGAGCTCGCGGCGCTGTACGCGGAGCAGGTACCGGTCGCGCGCGAGATCGCGCTCGCCGACGGACGCGTGTTCGACTGCGCGCTCGTCGAGCTGCCCGGCGGCGGAAAAGTCCTCGGCATGCACGACATCACGACGCTGAAGAACCTCGACGCGCTGAAGAGCGAGTTCGTCGCGCACGTCGCGCACGACCTGCGCGCGCCGCTCGGCGTGATCCAGGGCAACGCCTGGCTGCTCGCCGACCTGCCGCAGCTCGGCGACGAGGACCGCGGCGTGGCGCGCGAGATCCTCGACGCGATCCAGCGCATGCGGGCGCTGATCGACAACGTGCTCGACGTCGGGCGGATCGAGATGGGCCTCGCGGCCGAGCTCGTGGACATGGACCTGGCGCCGGTGCTGCGCGCCGTCCTCGCGGCGTCGGAGGTGACCGCGCGGCGCAACGGCGTCGCGCTCGAGGTCGACGTGGCGGTGGACCTGCCGCCGGTGTGCGGCTCCGCGCTGCGGCTCGAGCAGGCGGTCGCCAACCTGCTCGGCAACGCGCTCAAGTTCACGCCCGCGGGCGGACGCGTCCGGCTTTCGGCCGCGCCCGAGGACGGCTGGCTCGTGGTACGGGTCGCGGATTCCGGCCCCGGCATTCCGTCGGCACTGCACGGCCGGCTGTTCCGCAAGTTCTCGACCCTGGGCGATCACCGCCAGCACGAGGGCAACGGGCTCGGCCTCGCGATCGTGAAGACGCTGGTCGAGGCGCACGGCGGACGGGTGTGGGTCGAGTCGGAGGTCGGGCAGGGGGCGGTGTTCGGCTTCGCCCTGCCGGCGCGATCCAGCGCGTAACCCGGGTCCTGACCGCGTACGCCATGGGGCTGCCGATCGGCGCGGCGCTTCGACCTCACCGCACGTGGCGGTCGCCAGGTGTGGCCCGCAGATGATACGCGGATCGCCATGAGCGTGTCTTCTGCCGTCCGGTCCGTTCTCCAGCTGCTGCTCCTGCTCGGTTTCGCCGCGGGCTGTGGCGATGGCGGTGGTGGCGGCGGCGACGAATCGCCGCCGTACGACTTCGCCGCGGTCGCGGGCGAGGTTCAAGCCTTCGTCGACGAGAAGACGGCGGTCGACGGCGTCGGTATCGCGATCGTGCAGCGTGATCGCGGCATCGTGTACCAGCAGAGCTTTGGCGGCTTCACCGACGACCGCGTGTATCTGCTCGCGTCTTCGAGCAAGATGATCACCGCCGGCGTGCTGCTCCGGCTCGCCGACCAGGGACTGCTCGATCTCGACGGCCCGGTCGCGGACGTCGTCCCCTGGCCGACGGCGAACCCGGCGATCACTCCGGCGCAGCTGATCTCGAACAGCTCGGGCCTGGTCGGCCTGGGCCCGAACCCGTCGTACGCGCCGTACCTGTGCCAGTTCATTCACAACAGCGGCAGCCTGCAGCAGTGTGGCGAGCGGATCTTCTCCGGCAGCGGCGACGATGCCGACGTGATCCCGCCCGACACCACCTACCGCTACGGCGGCGGGCAGTGGCAGGTCGCGGGTGCGGTGGCGGAGATCGTCTCGGGCAAGAGCTGGGACGAGCTGGTGCGCGAGACCTACGTCGAGCCGTGCGGCGTGCCGACCCTCGGCTACAACAACCACTTCGTCCAGCTCCTCGCGACGCAGGCTTCCTACCCGTCCCAGTTCGTCGGCGACCCGGCGATCCTGCTTCCGACGACGAACCCGAACATGGAGGGCGGCGCCTACGTCGCGGTCGGCGACTATGCGAAGCTCCTGCTGATGCACCTGCGCGGCGGCGAGTGCGATGGCGGCCGCGTGCTCAGCGAAGCGGCGGTGCGGCGCATGCACACGGACCGGATCGCTGCGTACGGCGGCAGGACCGGCACGGGTTTCGAGGGGTACGGCTTCGGCTGGTGGGTCGACCGTGACCAGCCGTCGCTGATCATCGATCCGGGGGCGTACGGGGCGTACGCCTGGCTCGACGAGGAACGCGGGTACGGGGCGTTCTTCGCGCTCGAGGCCAACTCCGCGCTGGGGACGGAGCTCTTCGTTCGCCTGCTCCCGCTCGTCGCCGCCGCCATCGAGCGCGGCGCGTAGATGCGCCTGCTCCCGCTCGTCGCCGCCGCCATCGAGCGCGGCGCGTAGATGCGCCTGCTCCCGCTCGTCGCCGCCGCCATCGAGCGCGGCGCGTAGCGGGCGGGTTGGCGGCTCGCCGATGCGATCGCCGCGCCGCGTCGATCGCCCCGGCCCGCGGACCGGATGCGGGGCCGGGGGCCAGTAAAGACGGACGAGGGGCGGGCCGATGTAGCCGGTGAGATGCTCGATCACGCCATCGTCATCAAGGCGGCGTCCGCCATCGAGCCGGTGCCGCCGACGGTCAGCTGGCTCGCCGCAGCGATGGGGCGAGAGGACTACAGCCTGCGGGAGATCGAGCAGGTCATCGCGTACGATCCGGTTCTCACCGGACGAATTCTGCGGATCGCCAACTCGGCGGCTCTCGGCACGGGAGCCCCGATCGGCAACGTCCGCGCGGCGATCATGAAGATCGGTGCCGGGCGCGTGCTCTCGTACGCCCTGAGCGGACCGCTCGGCAAGCAGCTGCAGCGTCCGGTCGCGGGCTACGGCCTCGGTCAGGGAGTGCTCTGGCGGCACCTGGTCGCGTCGGCGCTGGCCGTCGAGCTGCTCGACGGAGCGACCAGGGTTCGGCCTCCGGCCGAAGCGTTCACCGCGGCGCTGCTGCACGATCTGGGACAGGTCGTGATGGCGCAGTTTCTCGACCCGAAGCTGATGCACCTGATCGAGATCGCGAAGGAGGAGGGACTCTCCAGCCGCGAAGCGGAAGTCGCGATCCTGGGAGTTCATCAGGGCGAGGTCGGGGCCCTGGTCGCGCAGGAATGGCGTCTGCCGGACCCCATCGTGCGCGCGATCGCCTACGCGGGAACGACCGAGAACGGCGCCGACCCGCTGTACGACTTCGTCCACCTGGGCCACGTCTTCGCGGGCCGGATCGGCGAGTACCCGGGCATGCCCGCGTGCGAGCTCGAGATCCCGCCCGAGGTGGCCGAGCGCGTCGGCCTGCGCGACGAGGCCGTCGAGCCGCTGCTCGAGAAGATCGAAGAGCGGCTCGGCGAGGTGCTGCGCCTCTACGGTTGACGGTGGGCCGGACGGCGCGCTTGCCGCAAGACGCGGCGCGCGCTTGGATCGTGCGATGCTCCGGATCGTCGTCGACGAGAACGTGCCGCTCGCGCTGGAGGCCTTCGGCCCGTTCGGCTCGGTCGAGCGGGTCTCCGGGCGCAGCATCGATGCGCGCACCGTGGCCAGCGCGGACGCCTTGATCGTGCGCTCGGTCACGCGGGTCGGCGACGCCCTGCTCGAGCGGAGCCGCGTGCGCTTCGTCGGTACCGCGACGATCGGCACCGACCACATCGACCTCGCCGCGCTCGAGCGGCGCGGCATCGCGTTCGCCTCGGCCCCGGGCTGCAACGCGCGCTCGGTCGCGGAGTACGTCGCGTCGGCACTGCTCGAGCTCGAGACGGAGCTCGGGTGTGACTTCCGCGGTCGGACGATCGGGGTCGTCGGGGTCGGCAACGTCGGCAACCGGGTCGCCGAGGTGGCACGTGCCCTCGGGATGCGCGTTCTGGCCTGCGATCCGCCGCGCGCGGCGCGGGAGCCCGGCTTCGCCTCGGTCTCGATCGATGTTCTGGTGCGCGCAGCAGACGTCGTGACGTTCCACGTCCCGCTCGAGACCGCGGGCGAGCACGCGACGCGACACCTGCTCGACGCGGAGCGTGCCGAGCAGCTGCGGCCCGGCGCGGTCGTGATCAACACCTCGCGCGGTGGCGTCGTCGACGACGAGGCGCTGGCGATCGCGTGCGCGGCCGGACGGACCACGGCAGTGCTCGACGTCTGGCAGGACGAGCCGCGGCCGTCGGCGGCGATGCTGGGTGTCGTGCAGATCGCGACGCCGCACATCGCGGGCTACTCGCTCGACGGCAAGCTCGCCGGGACGCGCATGGTCGCGCAGGCGCTGGCGCGCTTCCTCGGCGCCGCCGCGCCCGACCCCGACGCCTTCCGCGCGCCGGTGACGTCGCCCGAGATCGAGGTCGGAGCGTCGGGCCGGGCTGCGGTGCGGTCCGCGGTACGACGGGTGTACGACGTCAGTGCCGACGACGCGCGGCTGCGGCAAGCGCTCGCGGTGGCCGGTGGCGAGCGCCCCGCGCGCGCGGCGGCGTTCGACCGGCTGCGCCGGGAGTACCCCGTGCGCCGCGAGTTCGCCGGCCACTTGGTGCGCGGTGCCGTCGGTGACGAGGAGCGTCGCACCCTCGCGGCACTCGGCTTCGCCCTCGCCTGACGGGTGGCCGGCCGGCAGCGGCTCTGGTACGAGCCGAGCCCGGAATGACCAAGCTCGACGCCGCCGGAATGGAGCACTTTCGCCGCCACGGCTGGGTATGGCTGCGCGGCGTTCTCGACGCGCGCGAGGTAGCCGATCTGGTCCGCTGGACCGACGAGATCGCGGCGTGGCCGGAGACGCCGGGCGCGTGGATGCGGTACTACGAGCGCCCCGGGGGTGCGCCCGGGACGAAGCTCCTGGCGCGCATCGAGAACTTCCTGCCGTACCACGCTGGCCTCGCCGGCCTGTTCGGCAGCGAACGCTGCCTCGCGCTGCTGCAGCAATGTGCCAGCGAGCCGGTCGTGCTCTTCAAGGACAAGATCAACTTCAAGCTGCCCGGGGGCGCCGGCTTCGCCGATCACCAGGACGCGCCCGCGTACGTGAACTTCGGTGTCGACCACCAGCTCACCATGATGGTTCCGGTCGATCCGTTCACCCGGGAGAACGGCTGCCTCGAGATCGCGCTCGACTCCTGCGAGCGCGTCTTCCTGCCGCACCACGGCGATGGCACGCTGAAGCCGGAGGTGATGGCCGGTCTCGAGGTGGTGCCGCTGCTGGCGACGCCGGGCGACATCATCGTGTTCGACGCGTGGGCGCCGCACCGCTCGGGGGTGAACCGGTCGGCTGCGCCGCGGCGTTCCTACTACCTGACGTTCAACCCCGCGTCTGCGGGCGATCACCGCGCCGACTACTACGCGCGCAAGCGCGAGTGCTTTCCGCCCGAGTGCGAGCGCCTGCCGGGCGTCGACTACGCCGAGCGCGGCCGCCAGTTCAACCTCGCCAATCCGTTCGACTGAAGACGGCGCCACGCCGCGGGCGTCACCGCGGCTCGCCGATCCGATCCGTGCGCGCGCGGCGTGTGCGCGCGCGTTCCAACCCAGCAAGGAGGACCGACAGATGAGCGACATCCGTTACGACGGCCGCGTGGCCGTGATCACCGGTGCGGGCGGCGGCCTGGGCAAGACCTACGCCCTCGAGATGGCGCGCCGTGGCGCCAAGGTGGTGGTGAACGACCTCGGCGGCAAGTCGGACGGCACCGGCGCCGGCCACAGCATGGCCGACCTGGTGGTCGACGAGATCAAGAAGGCGGGCGGCGACGCCGTCGCGAACTACGACTCGGTGTCGACGCCCGACGGCGGCGAGGGCGTCATCCAGTCGGCGCTGAGCGCATTCGGCCGGGTCGACGTGGTCGTCAACAATGCCGGGATCCTGCGCGACAAGACCTTCCTCAAGCTCACGCCGGAGGAGCTCGGCATCGTGCTCGATGTTCACCTCAAGGGCGCGTTCTACGTCTCGCAGCCGGCCTTCCGGGCGATGAAGGAGAAGGGGTACGGTCGCTTCATCTTCACCTCGTCGGCGGCGGGCCTGCTCGGCAACTTCGGGCAGACCAACTACGGCGCCGCGAAGATGGGCCTCGTCGGTCTCATGAACGTGCTGGCGGTCGAGGGTGCGAAGTACAACATCAAGTGCAACACGATCGCGCCGACCGCGCGCACGCGCATGACCGAGGAGCTGCTCGGCCCGCTGGCGCCGCTGCTCGATCCCGAGACCGTGACGCCGCTCGTCGTCTACCTCGGCTCGGAGGCCTGCGAGCTGACGCACGAGATCTTCTCGGTCGGCGGCGGCCGCTTCGCGCGCATGTTCGTCGGCCTCACGCCGGGCTGGGTCGCGGACGCCGGCAAGCGGGTCAGCGCCGAGGACGTCCAGGAGCACCTCGAGCAGATCCGCAACCCCGAGGGCTACACGATTCCGGCGAACATCACCGACGAGCTGCGCATCCTGTCGAAGGTCCTCAAGGCGGGCTGACGCGGGCACGGGGGCGGGGGAGCGTCGCTGCGACACTCCACCGCCCCGGGCGCGTGGCGAGTGCCTGGGCATCGGCCGGATCGCGCAGCGATCGGAGCCAAGCCGCATCGGGTGCTTGCCGCACGGGTGCGAGCCCGTAGCCGAAGACCGCCGCACGGGTGCGAGCCGCATCCGAAGATTGCCGCACGGGTGCGCGTGGCATCTTGAGCTGCGGTGCGGACGGTGCCAGACTCCGCGTCACGCTCGGTCGTCCCCCGGGCGTGGGAGGCTGCGATGCTGACGGTACGCGAGCTTCTGGCGAAGAAGGGCAGTCAGGTGTGGTCGGTGTCCCCGGACGCCACGGTGTACGACGCCCTGCAGCTGATGGCGGAGCGAAACGTCGGGGCGGTGCTGGTGGTGTCGGACCGGAGCCTGGCCGGGATCCTGTCGGAGCGCGACTACGCGCGGCAGGTGGTGCTCAAGGGAAAGGCCTCACGGGAGACGCCCGTGCGCGAGATCATGACGACTCGCCTGGTCTGCATCGCGCCCGAGCGCACCATCGAGGACTGCATGGCGCTCATGACCGAGAACCGCATCCGGCACCTTCCCGTGATGCAGGGCGAGGCACTGGTCGGCTTGCTGTCGATCGGCGACGTGGTGAAGGCGGTGATCTCCGAGAAGCAGTTCCTCATCGAGCAGCTCGAGGGTTACATCGCGACCAGCGGCTGATCGGCCAGAGCGCGCCAGGCGGCTGTCCCCCGTCCCGCAGGTGCGCAGCGAAACGCCCCACCGGCCCGACAGGCGTGTCCGGATCCGGTGCGCGACCTACGACACGGCTGGCCGCGCACCGGCCGGGGCGGCCGCGTCAGGCTGCGCACCGAGCAGAAACGCCGGCCGCGTGCGCAGCACGAGGACCGGCATCACCGAGAGCGCCGCCGTGCACGAGATCACCATGGCGAGCGGCATCAGCGTTCCGAAGAGACGGAGCCCGAAGAAGTCGGAGAACAGCCCGAGCGCTGCGAAACCGGCGGCGATGCTCGCGGCGACGAAGATGACCGCGCGTCCCGACGTCTCGAGCGCGGCGTGCAGCGCCTCCGCGTCGCTCGACGCCCGCGCGCGCTCCTCGCGCAGCCGGTAGAGAAAGTAGATGCCGTAGTCCGCGCCGATTCCGGCGGCCATCGCCATCATCGACGACGAGCCCATGTCGAGCCGGATGCCGGTCCACCCGAGGATGCCGAAGAGCAGCACGATCGTGACGACGATCGGGGTCACGACGTACAGGCCGCCGAGCGGTGAGCGCAGCACCAGCGACGACACCGCGTAGATCGACAGCAGGACCAGCAGCATGTTCAGGATCTTGCTGTGCGTGGTGTGCTCGTTCACCGCGAGAATCGTCGGCGCGACACCGCCCGCGATCAGCACCCGCACACCGTCGGGTGGCGGATTGGCGGCGACCCAGTCCTGGGCGCGGCGCACCAGCGGCCCGACCTGCGACGAGTCGTCGCTCCGGAGATACGCGACCAGGAGCGACCTCGTGTAGCCCCGATCGATGAAGCGCTCGAAGGCCGGCGAGTCGCCGAGGAAGATGAGCTGCGAGACCAGCTCCTGGTCGTCGGGGATGCGGTAGGGATCGGGGGCGTCGCCGTTGAACGTCCGGTGCAGGGTCTTCACGAGATCGCCGAGCGACGCGGTCCGCCACACCAGCGGATCCTGCTCGAGCTCGCTGCGCAGCCCGTCCATGTGGCGCAGCAGAGGAACCTTCTTCACGCTCTCCGGCGGTCCCTCGTAGAGGATCGTCATCGTGACCGTCGCCGGGAAGTGCCGCTCGATCTCCTCGAGGTGCAGCGCGGGCAGGCTGCGGCGCGCCATGTACTCGCGCGTGGCGCCGTAGGTACGGATGCGGGTTGCTCCGATCCCGGCGAGGACCAGCAGCACGGCCGTCGCGATCAGCACCGGGCGGCCGCGGTCCTGCAGGATCGCGCGCTCGAGCAGCGCGAGCGGCGCCGACGTCCAGCGCGCCTTGCGGAGCCCGCGCCTGGGCGCCGGCAGGACCGAGCGCAGGGCGGGAATGAACGTCATCTCGAGCAGCACCGCGCTGCCGATGCCGTACGAGCAGGACAGGCCGAATCCGGCGATGGCCGGGATGCCGGTGAGCGCCAGCGACGCGAAGCCGATGGTCGCGACGCCGCCCGCGGCCAGCATGACCGGACCCATCGCCACGGTCGAGGTCACCACCGCCTCGCGGTTGTCGCCCAGCCGCGCAACCTCCTCGGTGTAGCGCTTGAGCATCTGCGCCGAGTGTCCCGCGGCGATCGCGATCAGCAGGATGGGCGTCGCCACGTTCCAGGTGTCGATGACGATCCCGCTGTGGCCCATGAGGCCGAGGCCCCACACCGTGCTGAGCGCGGCGGTCAGCATCGGAATCAGCATGCCCTGGAGGTTGCGGAACGAGAGCAGCAGCATGACGCCGATCACGAGGAACGTGATCGGGATGCGGACTCCGACCTCTTCGGACTGCTGCCGGTCGGTGAGCGCCATCATGGGCTCGCCGGCGAAGTAGACGTCGACCGGCGAGTCACGGAGCTCGTCGCCCAGCGCGAGCGCCCGCGTCGCGAGGTCGTAGGCCAGCGGCCCGGGCCAGAAGTCCATGATCAGCACGGCGGCCTTCTGGTCGGGCGTGACCACCATGCCCGCGAGCTGCGGGTCGCCGTCGACCTTGGCGCGCAGCGCGGCGATGTCGCCCGGCGTCGCCGGGGCATCCCGCATCAGCAGGTCGATGTCGAGTGCGCCGTCGACCTCCCGCACGTGGCGCACGCTGGGCGACGCCAGGCTCACGACGTTCTGCGCGATCACGTCGTCGAGCCGGAGCGCCTCGAGCGTCGCGGCCCGGACGACCTCGAGGACCGGGGTTCGCCAGACGTCGCCGCCGTCCTTCGGGACGAAGAGCGCGATGATGGTGTTGCGGCCGCCGAACTTGGTGCGAATCTCCTTGTCGATCGTCACGAACGGGTGGTTCTGCGGCAGGCTCTTCTCGACGTCGAACTCGGTACGCAGCTTGCCGAGCCCGGTCGCGAGCCAGACGGTCACGAGTGCAACCGCGATGAGCACCAGCCAGGCGCGTCGGACGAGAAGGCGGGCGTACGATTCCATGTCGGATCCTCGGTGGTTCGAATTCAGCGCTCGACGTGCGGCTCGTCGGCGAGGAAGAGCGTTGCGAGGGTGCGCAGCGCGTCCCGGCGTGTCGCGACGGGCGCGGCAGTTCCGGCGACGAGGCCGAACACGCTCGCGAGGAACAGCTCGGTCGCCTGCTCGGGATCGAGTCCGGGGCGGAGCCCGCCGTCGCGCGCCTCGAGTCCGGGGCGGAGCCCGCCCCCGCGCGCCTCGTGGAAACGGCGCGCGACCTCCATCATCAGCGGGAACGGTTGATCGGCGAGATCGATCCCCGCAGGCTGGCGGATGTAGACCCCCAGCGTCACGCGGAGCAGGCCGCCGGATGCGAGGCCCGTGTCGGCGGTGCAGAGGGACTCGATCAGCGCGTCGAGGAACGCGCGCAACCCGACGGCGTCGCGCGTGGCGTCGACGATCGAGATCTCGACGCGCCACTGCAGGTCGAGCAGCACCGCCTCGCGGGACGGGTAGTGGAAGTAGAAGCTCGCGCGGGACGTTCCCGCCCGCTGCGCGATGGCGCCGACGCTCGAGGCCTCGAAGCCGTGCTCGCGAAACTCGGCGAGCGCCGCCTCGAAGAGTCGCTCGCGCGTCCGGTCCCCCTTGCGGTCACGGGCGGCCGGCAGCGATCGGCGGAGCTGCATGACGCATGGCGTAGATGGAGTGCTGACATGTGTCAAGAATTGCTGACGACTGTCAGGCAGGGCCGTCGTTGACCCGTGACGCGCCGGCCGCGTATGCCGGGCGCGTGCCACGACTCGCCGGCGAAACGGCTCTGATCACGGGCTCCACCTCGGGCATCGGTCGGCAGGCGGCGATCACCTGCGCACGGGAAGGCGCGCTGGTCGCCGTCCACGGCCGCAACGCCGAGCGCGGTGCGGCGGTTGTCCGGACGATCGGCGAGGCGGGCGGGCAGGCGGAGTTCTTCGCGGCCGACCTCGGCGAGGAGGCCGCCTGCGACGCGCTCGTGGCAAGAGTGGTCGCCCGCTTTGGCGGGCTCACGGTGCTGGTCAACAACGCGGCCGCGGCCAGCGGCGGACGAAGCCCGATCGGTGCGTTCGACACGGCGCTGTGGGAGCGCATTCTGCGCGTCAATCTCACCAGCCCCGCCTGGCTCTGCCGGGCAGCGATCCCGCACATGCTCGCCGCCGGGCACGGCTCGATCGTCAACGTGTCGTCCCGCCAGGCGGAGCGCGCGAGCCCCGGGCTCGCGCCGTATGCGACCAGCAAGGGCGGGCTCAACGCGCTGACGCGCTCGATCGCGGTCGACTACGGCCGGCAGAACATCCGCTGCAACGCGCTGTCGGTGGGCTACGTGGAGAACCCGCGCCGCGACGCCGACATGTCGGCCGAGCGCCGCGCCGAGCTCGAGGGCATGCACCTGACGCGCCTCGGCCGCGCCGAAGACATCGCGTGGGCGATCGTCTACCTCGCGAGCCGCGAGAGCGAGTTCGTCACCGGGGTGTTGCTGCCGGTGGACGGCGGCGGCACCATCGCGCGCGGCAAGGTGCTGGGCTGAAGCGCGGGCCCGCGGGCGCGCCGACGAGCGGGGGAGGGAGCATGGCGGGCAGGCTCGAGGGGCGGGTGGCGATCGTCACCGGGGCCGGCTCCGGCATCGGACGCGGCATCGCGCGCCGCTTCGCGCGCGAGGGCGCCGCGGTGCTCGTGGCCGAGATCGACGTGCGCTCGGGCGAGCGCGCCGCGGCCGAGGTCACCGAGCTGGGCGGGCAGGGGCTCTTCGTCCGCACCGACGTGACCGAACGCGCGCAGGTCGAGGGGGCGGTCGCGGCGACGGTCGAGCGTTTCGGGCGCCTCGACGTGATCGTCAACAACGCGTGGGGCGGCGGCACGATCAAGCGCCTCGAGCACAAGAGCGACGACGAGATGCTGCACGGCGTGCGGCTCGGCTACATGGCGGCCTTCTTCCTGATGCAGGCGGCGCACCCGCACCTGCGGCGGAACGGCGGCTCGATCGTCACGCTGTGCTCGCTCAACGGCGTGAACGCGCACCCGTACACCGCCGAGTACAACGCTGCGAAGGAGGCGGCGCGTGCCTTGACGCGCACCGCCGCGCGCGAGTGGGCACGTCACGGCATCCGCGCGAACGTGATCTGCCCGGCCGCGGCGACCGAGGCCTACGAGGCGTTCCGCAAGATGGCGCCCGACAACGCGGCCGCGCTGCTGCAGCAGAACCCGATGGGCCGCATGGGCGACCCGGAAGACGACATCGGCTCGGTCGCGCTGTTCCTCGCCAGCGACGACTCGAGGTACTTGACCGGCAACACGCTGTTCGCCGACGGCGGCTCGCACCTCAACGGGGTTCAGTGGGACCCGGGACTGCCGGAGGAGTGAGCTGCGCCGACGTGCCCGCGGGCCGGACTCACCAGACGACCGCGACCGGATACGCGTGGATCGCCGCATCCGGTGTGGCGATCGCGAGGTCGCGTTCGAGCGCCTGGGCGACGAGCAGGCGATCGAACG
>Ga0172362_10001208_pt1 | contig 22011 bp, 17 predicted proteins | sample LakKivs1_kivu2a2_FD_114534 | JGI IMG/M metagenome (GOLD analysis project Ga0172362, IMG submission 114534) | Sediment microbial communities from Lake Kivu, Rwanda - Sediment s1_kivu2a2 | ecosystem: Environmental > Aquatic > Freshwater > Lake > Sediment | place: Rwanda: Western Province, Lake... | reverse complement strand
TTCAGGCAAGGACGGCTATTATGCTCTCCGGGACTTTATAGTCTATGACGAGAAAAAGAATAAGATCCTTATGGCTACCAGTTCGTGGATGATTATTGATTTAAACCTCCGGAGACCTGTCAAAGTTGATGACCTGTTTCCTGATGAGCTGGTGCTGAATCAACGAGCACTTGACGACGACTTTCCAGCCATGCCCATCGTTGAGACCGTGGATCACAAATCGGAGTTCCGGGTTCTTTTTGAAGACCTTGATTTTAACCGTCATGTCAATAACGTTGTTTATTCCCGATGGGCGCTTGAAAGTATGCCTCAGGAAGTGCTTTTTTCTCATCGCCCGGCAGAGATGGACATTAACTACCGGTCAGAAGCTTTTTACGGAGATGAGATTGAAGTCATCACTCAGAAGCCAGCTGGCCCTGACGGCCTGTGGGTGCAACAGATATTTAACCTTAAAAGCGGCAAGGAGGTGGCCCGATTGCGTTCACGCTGGGTTCTATATGAAAATAAATATAGTGCAAATATGGGCACCTGAGGGATATTGTTCATAGAACGGTGGAAGCCTCAGAGGGAGGCATCTTAATGATTTATCCGATGAATCTTGGCTTTTCTAACGATAGCTGGAATTCGCGGTGCCCGTGATAAAGGATAGTGTCAGAGTAATGAGGAAGCGAAGAATGAATAAAATTAAAAAAATTAGAGGCAATCAAAAGAAGCCAGATAGAAAGAACGGTGGCATCGCCAGTAATAAAAGCAGGAATAAGAAATGGGAGCTGGTTCTGATGGGGGGCGGAGCCAGGGGATTGGCCCACATCGGAGTCCTGGAAGTCCTGCTTGAAAATGACCTGGTGCCACCGGTCATCACCGGCACTTCCTACGGTCGGCCAGGCGACTTGACCACCACTCCATTCTGAATGATGATTTCTGCCGTTCTGATGGCTTTGATATCCTGAAGCGGGTCGCCAGAAAGAACCAGCAAATCAGCCATTTTTCCTTTTTCAATTGTGCCCAGCCGGTCTAAGGCACCGCAGACTTCAGCTCCAATTCTGGTGGCTGCCACAATGGCCTCAAGCGGGCTTGAACCGAACTTGATGAAATTTTCTATTTCTTCAAAATAAATTTCCGGATAGGCGGCCATGTTTTCAGCGACGGCATCAGTGCCAACGGCCAGGCGAACTCCGGCAGCTCTTAATTTTTTAAAAATTTCTTCGCATTCCAGGTATTTTTTGACTTTCCATTCCCAGTCAGGTCCGCGTTTCTTGTACTCGTCAGCCAGTCTCAGGAGAATGGATATCGTGGGAACCACATAGATTTTCTTGGCTGCAATCGCAGGAATAAGGTCATCAGGAATGGCATACGCATGTTCGAGACAATCGGCTCCATCTTCGACTGCCCAGCGGACAAACTCAAACTGCTGCTTGTAGATACCCGAATGAACGGTAACGAATTTTTCGTGATAATGGGTTTCTTCAATGGCGGCTTTAATTTCCTTCCGTGAATAAGGCGGAAGAATCTTGATCAGGTCAGCGCCCTCTTTGATTCGCCTGCGAACAGCCTGCCTGAAGCCATCCTGGCCATCAACTTCTTCGGCAATGCCAGTAGTTAAACCTTCTGTGCCGTGACCGCCGCTGCTGGTGATTCCCATGCCGCTGACCACCGGCCTTGAGCCAGCAAACAGGCCTTCCTGGAAAGCTCTCTTAGCCACTATTCCAACCTGGTGATAAGAAGAAAGATCCCTTACCGTGGTCACCCCAATACCAAGCATCAGGTGAAGCATCCTGGCAGCCCGGAAAGCTGAAATAGAGTCGTTAATGGACAAAAACTCTTCTTCCTTCGGCGGGTAAGTGACATGAATGTGGGCATCTACAAGACCTGGAACTACAGTCTTGCCTTTAAGGTCGATTACAGTAGCTTCTCCGGGTATAGAAACTGTGCCTTTTTTCCCAACGGCGGCAAATCTGTCGTTTTCAATCAAGATTACAGCTTCGCCAACCGGCAGGCGACGTGTGCCATCAATCAGCCTGGCATTGACCAAAGCGATGTATTTTTTCTCCTGCGCCAGAAGACTATTCCGGGAAATAACAAATACAAAAATAAAGCCAACCAGAATTAGAATGAATTTTGCAGGTCTCAGTTTTCGTATTACGCTTGCCATCAGGGTCTCCTTAGGAAATATTGTATAATTAATATCTGAGGCTTGAGCATTTGGCAACTTTTTTTGATTATTAAAGTTAATAATTGAGGCGATAATAGTATCAGGAAATTGATCAAAAAGCTCGCTATTTTTCTTCAAGCTGATATTCAGGCTGGATAGTTATTTGTGTCTGGTGAAAAAATCACAAAAGATGGTAGAATATAATTCTGTTGCAGAAGACATATAAAAACGCACAGCGGTTGAGAAGAAAAAAAACAAAGAGTTTTGTTTTTCAGGAATGATGATGATTCTTGATCGAGGAATATAAGAAATGAAGAAAGGACTGATTACAGGCATCTTTCTGTCGGTCTTTTTCCTTTCAGGCTTGTTCCTGGCCGGTGTGGAGAGTTCGGGCGCTTTCGCCCAGAAGAAAACCGCGGCTAATGAGGCGAAGAAGACAGAAAAAAAACCGAGACTTCCAGAGAGGTACCGCAAGTGGCTGGAAGAAGAAGTTATCTACATCATCACTCCTACTGAAAAAGAGATTTTTCTTAAGTTGCAGAGTGACCGGGAAAGGGAGCTTTTCATAGAAGCTTTCTGGAAGCATCGTGATCCTATTCCTGAGACCGAAGAGAATGAGTTCAAAACTGAACATCTCAAAAGGATTGAATACGCGAATAAGTATTTTGGCCGTGAAGCAGCCAAACCCGGCTGGAGAACTGACCGCGGCCGGATCTACATCATTCTGGGACCGCCAAATGACATCCAGCGAATAGATGGGAAATCAGAGGTCTATAACTGCGAAATCTGGTTTTATCAGGGGAAAACAGAGCTGGGCTTGCCGGCAGGGTTCAACATTCTTTTTTTCCAGGAAAGGGGCGTAGGAGAGATGCGGCTCTACAGCCCGACCAATGATGGGCCTCAGTCTCTCTTAACCGGTTATTGGGGAGACCCTTCAGATTACATGACAGCTTACAACAAGCTCAGGGAAGTTGAACCAGTTCTGGCCAATGTCTCTATTTCCTTAATCCCCGGTGAAGAAAATACTGGTCTTGGCCGGCCAACTCTTTCTTCTGACATACTCTTGCGTCAGATAGACATGACCCCGCAACGTCTGGTTGAAGACAAATATGCCCGGAAGTTTTTTCAGTATAAGGATATTGTTGAAGTGGATTACACGGCTAACTTCATTGACAGCGACTATCTGGTTAAAGTTCTTAAAGACCCGGCGGGCTTTTACCTGATTCATTACGAGATAGAGCCCAAGAAGCTTGCCGTCAACAAGTATGACAATCGCTATGCGACCAACCTTAAAGTGAACGGAACCTTGACCACCCTTGACGGGAAAATAGTCTATCAGTTCGAAAAGACCTATCCTGTCCAGATGAACGAAGCCCAGATGAAAGAACGCCAGAGTCTTCCCGTAGCCATCTACGATGTTTTTCCTTGCGTGCCAGGTGATTATAAGTTGTCCGTTCTGCTGAAGAATGAAGCTTCTAAAGAATTTACCAGCCTGGAACAGTCTATCCGCATTCCAGGAAAGCCTGGAGTTGAAATGTCCAATCCCGTGCTGGCTTATAAAATCACACCCGTCGAATCCACTGGAGGAAAAGTCAAGGCTTTTCTTGTGGGCGGACATCAGCTTTATCTTCAGGCCGGAAGGGTCTTTACTGGAAAAGACCAGCTGGCCGTGGTGCTTCAGATTCAAGGATTGACGCCAGCTTTAAAATCAAAGGCTGAGCTGAGATTCCAGTTTGTGAAAGAGGCCACGGTTTTTAAAGAAGAGAGCATTCCAGTTTCAGAAGTAACCACCTTGCCCGATGTGGTTCGGGTTTTTTCACTGGCTGATTTTCAACCCGCACACTATTTCCTTAATGTTTCCCTGCTGGCTGACGGGAAAGAAGAAATCACAACCAGGGAGGAATTTGACCTGACTTATCTGGAGTCTTTACCGCGACCCTGGGTCATGTCGAGAGTCCTGCCCGCAGTCGACGACCCGTATTACGGATACATCATCGGTCATCAGCTTCATAATCTTGGTCGCCTGAGCGAAGCCAGGGCAGTGCTGGAAAATGCCTGGTCCAGGTCTTCGCAGAGCGAAGAGCTGGGTATGGAATTAGCTCAGGTTTATGTAGCTCTTGATGAAAATGAAAAGGCAGCCGCCATACTTGAGAACTTTATCAATCAGGAAAAGCCGGCTCACTATGAAACTTACCTTACTGCTGGACAGGCTCTTTTCCGAACCGGCCAATTCGAACAGGCCATCAGCGTTCTGGATAAAGCACTTAATCATTACGGGACAAATATCAATCTGCTTAATCTCATCGGTGAATGCTATCTGGGCCTGGGCAAGAAAGAAGAGGCTCTGGCTGCCTGGCAGAGATCTCTGGAGATCAGTCCTGACCAGCCAGAGCTGAAGAAGAGAATACAGTCAATAAAAAATCCTTAGAATCTGAGACGATCTGGCGGTGGCCGGAGCGGGCCAGAATGAACTCACTCTCAGGCTTTAACAATTATGTTTTTTTAGCGGGATTCCGTCCTTCATATGAAGTTCAACCTGGGGAACCCCTTTTTATGCTTTAATCAGATCCTTTTTGATTTTTGAACTCAAAATCTCGGGTCGTTGATGCAAGAAAGAGCCGTTCTGTTCATTTTGGCTTCAGAAAAATATAGGTTTCCTGCCTTTGATTCTGAGCGGGAGAGATTCAAAGTTCATCCTTCTAAATCACGTGAAATATTGCCTGCGATGAATTTTACTTCTTTTTTGGCTCTTGATGGCAATAAGCCTGAGAGATGGTCTGTTGCGGTGATATATCACACATCAGGGACTGTTGATGGGCTTAAACACAGGGGTTGCTTTCGAGACTTAATAGCCATTTTTACCCTGAATTATAAGAGAAAAAATGGCTTGACAAGCCATCTGATATGTGATATATCAGTTTAGCAAGGAAAATGGAAAAAAGTTTGATTTTTGACCTTAAGCGTTATGCTATTCACGATGGGCCTGGAATCAGGGTTAACGTTTTCTTTAAAGGCTGTTCTCTCCGCTGCCTCTGGTGTCATAACCCTGAGGGTGTTTCTAAAGACCCTGAACTCATGGTTATGCCCAACCGGTGTGCCCATTGCGGTGATTGTGTAAGAGCGTGCAGTTATCAGGCTTTATCTCAGGCGGAAAATGGCGGAATTGTGGCTGACCGGTCAAAGTGCACTCTCTGTGGTGATTGTGTGAAAGCCTGCCAGCGGGAAGCTATCCAGATAGTGGGTCGGGAAGTTTCGGTTGAAGAGATGGTAAAAGAAATAGAAAAAGACCGGATTTTCTTCGAGCAATCGGGTGGAGGAGTAACTCTTACCGGAGGAGAGCCGCTTTTTCAGCCAGAATTTGCTGAAGCGCTGATTGATTCGCTTCATATGAAAGGCATTCAGGTTGCTCTTGATACCTCAGGTTATGCTCCTGCGGAAACCTTCCTGAGATTGACTAAAAAATCCGACCTGGTGCTTTTTGATTTAAAAATGATGGATGGGGATGAACATAAAAAATACACAGGCGCCTCCAACGAAATCATCCTGAAAAACCTGAAAGCGCTGGATGATCTGGGCATTCCGGTCTGGGTTCGGGTGCCGCTTATTCCAGGAGTCAACGATGATGGAAAGAATCTTGAGAAGCTGGCTGATTTTCTGCTTGAATTGCAATCCGTGAAAATGATAAACATTCTGCCTTATCATAGAGGAGGTGTAGAGAAGTTCCGCAGGCTGGGAAGAGATAAAGACTTTAAAGTCTATGAACCGCCATCTCAGGAAAAAGTTGACTCGGTGATTAATTTTTTTAAACAAAAGGGTTTTAAGGTCAAACAGGGAGGTTGACAGGATGAACGACAGGATCAAACGATTGAGGGAAAAGTCAGTTAATGCCAGACCCAGGATTTCGACAGAAAGAGCCAGAATCGTGACCGGAGCTTATCAGAGTCCCGAAGTTCAAAGAGCTTCCTGCCCGCTACAAAGGGCACTGGTTTTTAAGGCCCTGATGGAGAAAAAGGATATATTCATAAATGAGGACGAGCTCATTGTAGGCGAGCGCGGACCGGCACCAAAAGCTACGCCCACTTATCCTGAAGTTTGCTGCCACAGCCTGGAAGACTTAGAGACCCTGAATTCCAGGCCGAAGACTTCATTTGTAGTGGATGATGAAACGCTTGAGTTTTATCAGCAGCACATAATTCCGTACTGGCGTGGGCGCTCGATGCGCGACCGGATTTTTGCTGAAATGACTCCGGAATGGAAATCTGCCTATGAAGCTGGCATTTTTACTGAGTTTATGGAGCAGAGGGCGCCAGGGCATACGGTGCTTGGAGATAAAATATATCGCCAGGGCTTACTTGACATTAAAAAAGATATAAAAGACTCACTGGAGCGGCTTGATTTTTTAAACGACCCGGAAGCCCTGGATAAAAAAGAAGAGCTTGAAGCCATGCACATCTGTGCTGATGCCCTTATCGCCTATGCCCATCGGCATGCTGAGTTAGCCAGAGAGTTAGCTGCTAAGGAAAAAAGTCAGGAGCGGAAAAAAGAGCTGGAGAAAATTGCTGCTGTCTGCGAATGGGTGCCAGCTCATCCGCCGAGAGATTTCTGGGAAGCGCTTCAGTATTACTGGTTTGTTCATGTAGGAGTGACCACTGAATATAACACCTGGGATTCCTTTAATCCCGGCCGGCTCGACCAGAATCTTTATCCGTTTTATAAACAGGGTCTGGAGAATGGGACCCTGACTCGGGAAAAGGCGAGAGAAATGCTGCAGGCTTTTTGGGTAAAATTCAACAACCAGCCCGCACCGCCAAAGGTCGGAGTAACGGCCGAAGAAAGCGGCACTTACACAGATTTTGCTCTGATTAATATCGGCGGGCTCAAGCCAGATGGCAGCGACGCAAGCAACGAACTGTCGTACCTTATTCTTGATGTGGTGGAAGAGATGCGCCTTGTTCAGCCGAGCTCAATGGTTCAGCTAAGCGCTAAAAACCCGGATTCGCTGCTGCTCCGGGCGCTGAAAATCGTTCGCACCGGTTTCGGTCAGCCTTCCATTTTCAATGCCGACGCCATTGTTCAGGAGTTAGTAAGGCAGGGCAAGATCGTTGAAGATGCCAGAAAAGGCGGAGCCAGCGGTTGTGTTGAGGCTGGAGCTTTTGGCCACGAAGCCTACATCCTCACAGGATATTTCAACATTCCCAAGGTTCTTGAAATCACTTTGAACAACGGTGTTGACCCCCGGACGGGAAAGAAAATCGGGTTGGAAACGGGTGACCCGAGGAATTTTCAGACTTTTGAGGAGCTGATGCAGGCCTTTGAAAAGCAGATGCGTTATTTTGTGGACATCAAAATCCGGGGCAATAACGTCATAGAAAAGCTTTATGCTGAGTATCTTCCGGCGCCGTTTCTGTCGCTGTTTATTGATGATTGCATTCTTAAGGGAAAGGACTATCACGACGGCGGCGCACGTTATAACACCAGATACATTCAGGGCGTGGGACTCGGCTCAATCACGGATATTCTTAGTTCAATAAAGTTCAATGTTTATGACCAGAAACTGGTTAATATGAAACAACTGCTGGATGCTCTGCCTAAGAATTTCGAAAGCTACGAGCGGCTCAGAGATCGATTTCTGAATAAAACTCCTAAATACGGGAATGATGACGATTACGCTGATGATTTGGCGAGGATGGTTTTTGATATGTATTTTAAGATGGTTGATGGCCGCCCCACAACCTGCGGCGGTACCTACCGGATTAATCTGCTTCCGACCACGGTTCATATCTATTTTGGCAAAGTGACTGGCGCCACGGCTGACGGCCGTCAAGCCGGAGAACCTTTGTCTGAGGGAATATCTCCAGTTCAGGGCATGGACAGGAAAGGCCCAACCGCAGTCATAAAATCAGTCGGGAAAATTGACCACATCAAAACTGGGGGAACGCTCCTCAATCAGAAATTTACTCCGCAGCTTCTGGCTGATGAAGAAGGCCTGGTTAAACTCAAGGACTTAATTCGGGCTTACTTCAGGCTGATGGGACATCATATTCAGTTTAATGTAGTCACAGCCGAGACTCTGCGCGATGCCCAGAAACAACCAGAAAGATACCGTGACCTGATCGTCCGGGTGGCCGGCTACAGCGACTATTTTGTTGATTGCGCTCAGTCACTTCAGGACGAAATCATCCGCCGCACCGAACATCAGGGCTTTTAAGCTCAGCGGGTTTAAAAAATGCAGGTCAAGCTTTATTTCGAGCCGGAAATCAAGGAGCTCTTGGCTCTGGAAAAATCCATCAGCGCTATTGAAGGCTCTTTTGCTGCTTACAGCTCGGGAAAAGCGGTTCTCCCCGGAGTGATAAACCTGGACCTGGCAGAAGTTCAGGGCGAAGTCCACGTCAAGGCTGCTTACATTGAAGGCGGCGAGCACTACGTCGTCAAGGTAGCCTCAGGTTTTTATCTGAACCCACAGCTTGGCCTTCCAGTCGGGAACGGTTTGATGCTGGTTTTTGAGGCGAAAACGGGACAGCTGGCAGCAGCGCTTCTTGATAACGGTTATCTGACCGAGTTGAGAACCGCTGCTGCTGGCGCGGTGGTGGCAAAGTTCCTAGCGAAAAAGGAGATTGAAAAGGTCGCGGTAATTGGCTCCGGAGTCCAGGCCCGGTTTCAGTTGAAGGCTCTGGCTGAGGTGCGCGGTTTTAAGAGCGTTTCGGTCTGGAGCCGCCATCAGGAAAATGTGAGGAAATACATCGTTGAAATGGCCGAGGTTTTTAAGGAGGCGGAGTTCGTTGCCTCACCCTCAGCTGAAGAAGCGGTTCGTCCGGCCGATTTAATCATTACTGCGACGCCGAGCCGGCAGCCAATAATCAGGGCTGAGTGGCTTAAGCCAGGAGTGCACATCACGGCTATGGGCTCTGATGGTCCTGAGAAGCAGGAGCTTTATCCTGAAGTCCTGGCCAGGGCAGACCGGATATATTGCGACTCAGTGGCTCAGTGCTCGCGGCTGGGTGAAGTTCACCACGCTTTGAAGGGCGGTGTTATTACCGAGAAAAAGATCAGCGGAGAAATCGGCGAGATGGTGCTCGGCCGCAAGCCCGCAAGGCAGTCCCATGATGAAATCACGGTGGCTGATCTGACGGGGCTGGGCGTCCAGGATGCAGCCGTGGCCGGGTTATTCCTGCGGCTGGCGCAGAAAGCACGTGTGTCTGGCCTGATCGTTGGGGATTGAGATTCAAAAAAAGGCATAATTTTATAATTTATTCTTATTTTGCCAGGCCCCTTCTTTTAGCCGATGAACATTATCGAATGATACTGATAAGCTCATAAGAGAGAATCATTCAGCAGATTATTTGATATTTATTCTACATAGATTCTTCTTAGTCGAAAGCCTCATAGAAGAATATATAGCCTGCTAAAATTACTAAAAGCTGAGCTTAATCCAACTTGACAACTTAAGGCCCGCAAAATATCTTTAATTGACCTGTGAAGATATCTGCCTGGCTATTGATAAGATGCTGGAGGCTTCGATGAAAAAGCAAATCGTAATTTTCGTTGCTGTCAGTTTGATTATTACCGGGCTCTGCCTGGCTGAGGACGATTATGTGAAGAAAATCGAAGAACAGAGGAAACAGAAGGACAGGGAGTTCGGCACCTCTGAGCTATCGCCACTTGCGCCAGTTGCCCATTTTCACTTTGAGACCGGTTCGCCTCTTTTAATTTCCTTCTCTGAGGCAGCAGTTAAAGAAGGTGAATCTCCTGATGCTCATCACCTGCTGAAATTCACCTGGAAGGGCAGCAGGCTTTTCGTTGAGTCCATGAAAGCTAATGACGAGCTTATAATCGGCGGCGCTGCAGCCAAAGGAAAAGTTGAATCGCTGCTCGGTAATACGGCTAAAATCTGCCATTTTGCCCTGACCTATTCTGGAATATCAGATAAAACGGCCAGAATAATGGTTTTTGACCTGAATTCAGAAGAAAAAAAGAATTTTAAGGGTTTGAACTACTTTCCGGCAAATCCAGCTTACCGGATTAAAGCCAGGCTGACCAGAATTCCGCGGCCGGAAAAAGTCCAGATTCTAACACACCAGAATCTTCTGAAAACCTTTCTACGCTATGCCTATCTGGATTTTGAAATAAACGGTATGAAGTGTCGGCTGACTGCTTTTAAGATGCCTGAGTCGGTGAGAACAAGAGAGCTTTTTATCTTATTTAAGGACCTGACCTCGGGTAAAGAGACTTATGCGGCTGGACGCTTCCTGGATGCTGAAGAAAACGGAGACGAATGCATTCTGGACTTCAACCTGGCTTACAATCCCCTTTGCGCTTACAACCCGCACTGGAACTGCCCCATCCCGCCAGAGGAAAACTGGCTGAAGGTGCGGATAGGGGCGGGAGAGAAGAATTATAAAAATGAATGAGCGGGGCGGGAATAAATATGACAGAAATGGGGACATGATCTATGTTCCCTGATTTCCCAGAAGGTTGGCTCGATAATATAATCAGGAGCGAGGGCAAAAATAGGAAATATGTAGTGTGTCCCCATTTATCGGGTGTTGAATCTCAGTCTGGGCCTGAAGTCCGCCCGCGGAGTGTCTACACCATAGAAGGAAGCGTTCATAGCGCCAAGCGGCAAAATTGCCAGACCGAGTGTTTTACCGTCCGGTAGTCGGTGCAACACTGGCCTGGAAATCGTAAGGCAGGTCTTTCCACCGTTGCTTTCAGTGACCGGCCAGTCGATAATTGTCTGGGTGTTAAAAACCAGGTCAAACGGCTTACCCTGAAGAAGACTGTTCAGGGTCACTGTTTTCTTTTCCCAGTGAGGATCGCCTCTGTGGATTCCTACTGCACGTATAAGCCCGAAATCGGGAATATCGTCAGCAGTTCTTTCGAGAGCCCGGGTGGTCAATTCCAGGAGACCGGTGTCGGTAACTTCACGGCCCCCTAAAGCGCTCAGATCCCAGCGCATGATTACGAGGCGCGGCCCTCCAGCGGTCATTACTTCACTTTTGCCGCCCGCATCGTGAATATACCATCGGCTGAGATTGACGTTAGGATTTTCAACGTCCACAGTCGTGCTCTGTGAGGCTTCCAGCACATGGGCGAATCCTTCCGGGTCAGTCAGGGGAGGGTGATAGACCGCTGCTTCTCCCTTATCCGGACCGGCGCGGGACACGTCAACCTGGAAGTAATCCACATCCACCCGGTATTTACTCAGGCCCCAGTCCATCAGCGCCATCTGGGCATTGACTTTATCGCCAGGCTCAGCTTCAAAGTCCCGGGTGGTCATGCTGACTGTATGCCAGTTCTCGGTGTCCGGAATGTCAAATTCCATAAGGTGAGTATGAAAATCGGTTGTCTTCTGGGTGTTGAGGTGAGGATTGATGCGGCGTGGAGCATGACTGACTCTGATGCGGGCTTCAACCCGTAGCTCATACTCGGGCTTTTTTAGAAGGGAGGAGAAAAAGTCCAGCCTTTGATTCCTTCCGGGTCAAGCCTCAGGGTGGCCCCATCAAAATCGTCGCGGAACTGAGAAAGCAAGGGAGAGACGACTATGAAATAGAGGGCCAGAAGCAATAGCCAGGAACTGAGTTTGTGCCTTGACTGTCCTTAAAGCTTATCAGGCTCTAATTTAATTCTGTTTTAATTCTATATTTAATCTGGCCGATAATCCATTTTTTAAAATCATTATAGTATTGGAGACATCATAATTTCTTATCATAAAGCCTCAAGAAGCCTCCGGGGAAATCAGCACGGATTAGTCAATAGAATGTCAACACGGAACAAAAAACATCATCAAAAAATAAATCCTGCTTATCAGGAGCGTGAAAAATGAAGCACAGATCAATCTTGACAATTATTTTGCCGGCGTCGATCATCGGGCCGTTGATTTTTTCTACATTTGCTGATACTGCCAAGGAAACCCAGGCTGTCCGCGGCGAGCTGGTCATTCCTGGAGATGTGGTGGTGGCGGATGGCGACGGTGTGATTGTCGTGCCGGAGAAAGGGCGAAAGAGGTGGCACTTTATGCCCGCCAGGTGCTGGAAAAGGATAAATCCGGCCGCCGGGAACTTTACAGAAAGCTTTGACTCCCCTCTTACCCTACAATAAAGAAATGAAAGATTAGGTTATGGCCGCGGGAATAATCCCGGGAGTGAGGTTCATAATACAGCTTTCGTGCAGGTCTAACTAAAAATGTGCTACCCCCCATATATTTATCGCCCGGCTTTGACTCATCGCCTTTCTCATGCTTGATTCCCCGGGCTTTACCCTTGAATGTCAGCATTTATTCAGTATTTCTGTTAAAGGTGAATTTCCAATCCGTCGGGTCATAGAAGAAAATAAACGCGCAATAAGCCCCTTCAGCTTTGTTCAGCCTTAATGTGATCTGATGCGGTTTTACTTTATGCGGACTGTGCTCCTGATGTTTCCTCAGATCAAGGAACTGCGTGACATCACTGCTATTTTTTTCTTTTTGTTTTCTTGACTGGCTGATCCTTAGACTTGTCTTTGTCTGAAGCTTCAGATTGTCCTTTTTCTTTGATTATTTTATCGTGGATATCCAGGAACTTTTCTCCACGGCCTCTCATTTCCATAACACGTTCTGGCGGGATCTGGTGGTGCTCTGAGATGAACCTGAGGTTGACCAGGTTGACCACATCTACATCGTTGAGGATTACTTTGCCCCAGGTTTTTTGCTGTCGATACTGGTGGTAATAGCCATAGGCACGACCGTACGGCGGGCCGATTCGGACCAGTCCGACCGGAATGAAAAAGATTTCCGGGCTGAGGCCGAAGTGAACACTGATATCCCACCAGGACATGCCTTTTACCCTGAGGTTCAGAACCGCAACCGGCTCCACCCGGGCGCGGGCAGCGATGAAGAAAACCACGGGAAGCTCTTCATCAGCCAGACGATAGCTTTTCTGAATCTCTAATATGCGGGCTTCAGGAACTTTGAAGTAGCTGGAAATTGACAGATAGAAATCCCGGACTTCGCCTTCGCTTATTGAGAGCCCCAGGGTTATGTTTTGAGCGGATAGGCCTGAAGCGAAGAAGAAGATAGCGATGATGGTGAGGCAGAACGCGAAGATTAGCACTTTTCTTGCCCTCATACCTTTTTCCTCCTGAAATCATAGTATAAAAGAATGACCAAAAAAACAAACCGGTTCCATGTAGGAAATTCGGAATGTGATCAGTATTTTTAATTCTGTGATGGTCAGCTTCGGGGTGGAAATGAGGAATTGTCTAGTAGAAAAGCACGAGGTGAACGCTGCTCTTTATCAGGAATATTGCGGACAGTGGATAGTAATTTTTAACTTTCCTGGCTGATTGCTTCATGGAATTAAACACGCTTCCACAGAGTGCGTTTGATAAATCCTTCCGTTGACCCTACGGCCCGATATTTTATAAACTTAAAATTGGCCCTGGTTGCCACGGCAAGCATTATAAGTGAAGATTTTTAGGAACCGTTTCTGCCTGGCAGAAGCTAAAAGACCTTGAACATAAACTCAAACAAAAAAGGAGCCTGTGATGAAAGCCCTCATGAAAAAATTGTTTCGCCTTAAAGCAGTTGCCTCTGGCATCTTATCATTTCTGATACTTCTGGGGCTGGCATTATTCCTGTCCGCTGACGAGGGTATGTGGCCGCTCAGCGAGCTGCAGAAGGTCAACCTCAGAGAAAAAGGGCTAAGAATAGACCCTTCTTTTATCTATGACCCGGATAAACAGAGTTTGTTTTATGCGGTCGTTGAAGTCGGAGCCACGGGTTCGTTCATCTCAGAAGACGGGCTCATCATAACCAATCATCATGTGGCTTTTGGCTCAGTTCAGGCCGCGAGCACAGCAGAGAAAGACTATGTAACCAACGGCTTCCTGGCCCGAACCCGGGCTGAAGAAATTCCAGCATCAGGCAGAACTGCCAGAATCACTGAGTCTTACAAAGATGTCTCAGCCGAAATCCTGAGCGTGGTCAAGAAGAATATGAGCTATGCTGACCGCACCAGAGCTATTGAGCAGAGGATTAAGAAGATGATCAAAGAAGTGGAAGCAGCTAACCCTGGCAAAAGAGCCGAAGTAGCCGAAATGTTTCCTGGCAAGACCTACTGGTTGTTCATCTATACTTATTTAAGGGATATAAGATTGGTCTACGTGCCGCCTCGGTCGATAGGCAATTTTGGTGGCGAAGATGATAACTGGATGTGGCCCAGACACACCGGCGATTTTGCTTTAATGCGAGCTTATGCAGGGCCTGATGGCAAACCGGCTGAGTATAATGAAAAAAATGTGCCATTCAAACCCAGAACTTATCTGAAAATTAATCCGGCTGGGGTTAATGAAGGCGATTTTGTTTTTCTTCTTGGTTATCCTGCCCGCACTTACAGGCATATGCCAGCCAGCTTTTTAGCCTATGAACAGAGCGTCAGGATGCCAGCGGTTGCTGACTGGTATGAGCGGCAAATAAAATTGATGGAAGAGATGGGAAAGAAAAGCCGCGAAGTGGCTCTCAAGCATGAAGCCAGAATCAGAGGTCTTGCCAACACCATGAAAAACTATCGCGCAAAGCTGGCCGGGTTGAGAAGGCTAAACCTTTTATACCAGAAGCGTCAGGAGGAAAGCGCTCTTCAGGAATTTATCCAGGCTGAGCCGAAAAGACGGGTTAATTATGGTCAGGTTCTTCCCGGGCTTGAGGATAGTTACGGCAGCATAGCTGGCGAATTCCAGAGAAACTTTATTCTGGATTCTTTAAGGAGGTCGGTCATACTGTTCCAAACAGCCATTTCAGTGGTTGAGGCTTCAGTTGAACGGCAGAAGCCAGACCTGGAGAGAAACGCAGCCTACATGGACAGGAACTTTGCGCAGACCAGACAGCGGCTGGCACTTACTCTTAAGTCAAGTTTTTATCAGCCGACAGACAAGCTGATATTCAAGGAGTTGCTAAAGAGAGCATCAGCCCTGCCTGACTCGAAAAGAATTGACGCGCTGAACAAATTGGTCAAAGATGGCAGCAACCTGGATGAGACGGTAGAGGGAATTTTCAATTCAACTAAATTGCAGAGTCCCGAGTTTGTGGCCAGCCTCTGGGACAAGAAGCCAGAGGAGATTAACCAAATTAATGATTCGTTCCTTAGACTGGCTTTTAGTCTTTATCCGGAATACCAGCAAATCGAAGAAGTTAACAAGGCCAGAAAAGGGCAGATGGATGAACTGCTGGCCAGGCTGGTTGATGTGCGTCAGGAATTCCTGGGGAAACAGTTCATTCCTGATGCTAACGGAACCCTTCGCCTGACTTTCGGAAAAGTCGAAGGATACGAGCCGAGAGACGCCGTTTATTACAAACCCTTTACTACTGTCCAGGGAATTCTGGAAAAAACGACCGGCAGGGAACCTTTTGACACGCCACCTGGCCTGCTTCAGCTCATCAGCGCGAAAGAGTTCAGCCGTTTCATGAATCAAGCTCTGGACACGGTATCTGTCTGCTTGCTGTACAGCACTGACACTACTGGCGGAAATTCTGGCAGCCCGATCATCAACGCTGATGGAAAGCTCATAGGAGTGAACTTTGACCGTGCCTGGGAGGCGACCATCAACGATTACACCTGGAGCCCCAGATTCAGCCGGTCGATAGGTGTTGACATAAGGTATGTACTCTGGGTGCTTAAAGAATTTGCCGGTGCTAACCATTTGCTTAAAGAAATTGGAGTTGAATGAAATAATCGGCCTGCAAGAATTGCCATATCTTTGTAGAAAAATCGAGCTATATATTGAGTTGAAGCCTATCATGCCGGGTGGTAAAATAAAAAAGTAGCGAAAATGAGGAGGGAAAAATGAAAAAAAGCTATTTCCTGGTAGCTCTGCTGGTTGCTTTTCTTTTTGCGGGCACGCTGCCAATCCTGGCTCAGGAAGAGGATATAAGTCAGCAGCCAATTTCATGGGAAAACTGGCGAGCAGCCAAAGAAAGTGCTGAAAAGTACGACAACGAAGGAGATTATACCAGAGCTCTACAATATTATCTTGAATATGTTCGTCAGGCTGAAGGACTGGGCCGTCTCGATATCGTGGCCTGGGGCAAGAACAACGCAGCCTATATGATTATCAAGCAGCATAAACAGGATCCGAGCACAGACCTGGCACCAGCTAAGAAGATGCTGGAAGAGGGTCTGGCCATTGAAGAAGCCACCGAAGATTGCAAATTAAAACTGAACAGCAATATGGAATACGTAAAATTTTTTATCAAGGAATAGAAGAGCAAAAGTCAAGCAATCGTTTCTTCAAAAAAGGTTAGATAAACATTGTATCTTTTTTTATGAGTTGATGATCCTTTTTCTGTTTAATTCAGTTCATTTTAATCGGTCGTAGCTTCTTGAGATAAAGGCTTTGTTTTTTATTATCAGATGGCAGGACGTAAGTCCGCATTTAAACTTGCTCAAAATCTGGCTAAGAAGGTCAGTCCAGGGTAGATTTGATTAAATCCCAGTTTTTTATCCGGAGACGTTTGACCATAACCAGACCCTGCTCCTCGTCGATATGACGAGCATAAAGTCTGCCTTTTCTTATAACTAAACACCGTCCATAAGGAAGGCGGGTTCTGTAAAGAAAGTATCCGTTGCGATTGTAAATGTCGTACTCCCTGGGTCTTCCCCGAGCTCCGAGCGGGTTATCTCTTAGAACCCAGATGCGTCCGAGGTCGTCAGTGAAAAGTCTGTAGAAATACGGTTGTTCAGAGTGAGAAATATATTGAGCTGCCTCTTTGATGTCTTCCTCCGGAATCGACCTGGCTGGCTCTCTGTTTTTTATGATCAAGAGCGGGTGACCGTCTGTGTCTATCATTGTTAATCTATGCTCTCTGGAATAGCCATAGACGACGGTCTTTTCATCCAGGAGAACAGCAGATAAATCATATTCAAATCCAGTGGTAACAGAGGAAGTCATTGTCCCGTCAGTTCTTATGTACATCTCATTTGGAACTCTGGCCATCTGAAGAACAATTCTTCCATCAGGAGCGACTTTTTCGAGCGCATTGCTCCGGCCTTTTTCATCCGCTACGCTAAGAATCCCCCAGATATAACCCTGGCCGTCAACAAAAAAATCTGAGCAGTAACTTCTCAGGTTGGTTTCTCCAAGATAAGTACCATCGGGTCGGTAAGATAATAGCTTAAAGATAAAATCCCGAACATAAAGAGTTTGCTGGTCAAGTGTCAGAAATATAGTCCGCGGAGACTGATATTCTCCAGGTCCCTGGCCGGATCCTCCGATGGTTCTGAGATATCGGCCGCCTGGATCAAAGACTTTGATGGCCGGAGCCTGCATGTCACTGATATAGATGTTACCTGCTTCATCAACTGCCAGGCTGAAAATCTGACTGAATAAAGTATGCTCATTTTCTTCACTGCCTATGGACAGCTCTTCTTCAAGTTCGAGCGCAAGTGAGCCAAAAGCCGGCTCAGATGGATTGTGAACGACTTTTATCCCGTTCTCTTCTTCCAGCTTTCCTTTCCAGATGGGTTTTTGAGATTTCTGATGGCAAGAAAAAATGAGCAGAACCATGACTGGCAACAAAACGGGTATAATCTTTTTCATGGCCTTACTTTTTTAAGTTATTTTAACTCAATCTAAGAATGAGTCTCAAGTTTCAGGGACCATGAGCAGAAGCTATAGCATGAGAAGCAGGCCCTCAGAAAAGCGGCTTCTATAATCACAGATGATGTTTTCACTGACGCTTTCGGCATTTTCATTGATCTGGATAAGAGTTTTAGTCTCTTTGGCCCGATAATTCTCTGGATTCTATAGACCGTTCTGTTAAATTCTGTAACGATTCTTTGGGAAATTCTGGTTAAAGGGGAAAAAATATGAATTCTCAATAAACTGTTGCCTCAAGCCGGCAAAAGGGATAATATTTATTTTTTGCTATAGCCATAAGGTTGGCCAGAATAAGCGATTTTATCCAATATATAAAAAATCAAAAAGTGAGTGAGCTTATGAAGGAAGGTATGAACTTTATTTTTGCGGGCATATTGATTGTGATTCCGATGATTTCCGCCGCATATCCAGCCCAGCAGTTCGGGCAAGTAAGAATCCAGGCAATCAGAGTAGAAAAAGGGCCTCACCTTGACGGCATTCTCTCTGATCCGGTCTGGCAAGAAGCTACTCCTTTTTCTGACTTGAGCATGGTCGAACCCTCGCCTGGCGCAGAACCTACTGAGAGGACTGAAGTTCGAGTTCTTTTCGATGAGTCCAACCTGTATCTCGGGATTTATTGTTACGACAGTGAACCGGGAAAAATCGCTGCCAATTCTCTGGCTCACGACCAGACCGGCGGAAGCCCTGGAAGGTGGGGTTTTGGTCATACTCAACTTAGCGCCAGCGATGACGTAATCCGTATTCTGATTGACCCTTTTCTGGATAAAAGGACTGCTTATGTGTTCTATGTCAATGCTAAGGGCGCCAGAAGTGAAGGGCTGGTTTCTGGCGGCGAGGCCAGCCTTAACTGGGATGGTATCTGGGAAGCGAAGGCAAAAATTCTATCTGATGGCTGGTCAGCCGAGTTCAAAATACCTTTCAAGACCATATCTTTTAAACGCGAGCTGTCGGCCTGGGGATTGAATGTTGAACGTTATATTGCCCGCAAGTTAGAGACCATCCGTCTTTCAGGCATCTCGCGCGATGCTAATTTTAACAACCCGATGATGGCGGCCGAACTTGAAGGAATCTCTAACATTAAACAGGGACTGGGTATCACCGTTCGTCCTTATGGTCTCGTGTCAGCTCAGAATGAACGCCTGTTAGAGGATAAGCATCACTGGAAAACCCAGGGCGGGGTGGATATTTACAAGAATTTCACTCCCAATCTGGTTGGTGCTCTGACCTACAGCACTGATTTTGCTGAGACGGAAGTGGATGAACGCCGCATCAATCTGACCCGTTTTCCGCTCTTTTTCCCGGAAAAACGGATGTTCTTCCTGGAAGGCTCTGAGACTTTTAATTTTAGCTCCAGCATCAGCTTCTTTCCTTTTTTCAGTCGTAAAATCGGGCTTTTTGAGGGACAGCAGGTGCCGATCAATTTTGGAGCCAAGCTCTACGGAAAAGTTGGCAAAATAAACCTATCCCTGATGGATATGGAAACCAAGGCTTTCGGTGAATTGCCCAGAAACAACATGCTTGCCGGCCGGATTACTTATGACCTTTTCTCTGAGAGCAAAGTCGGTCTTATTTTTACTAACGGCAGCCCGACTGGCGAACATAATACCCTTCTTGGCTTTGATTTTAATTACGCCACCTCACGTTTTGCCGGAAACAAGAACCTCTGGCTCGCAGCCTGGGCTGCCTATAACTGGAATGAGCAGGAAGGGCAACATCATGGATTTGGTTTAAGAGCAAATTATCCTAACGACCTGGTGAACATAGAATCAACTTATGCCTATTATGGTGAAGCTCTTGACCCCGGGCTTGGCTATATGATGAGAAGGGGAATCCAGACTTTTTATCTCAAATTTAATTATAATCCGCGACCGACAAAGGGCTGGCTGGATAAAGTCATCCGGCAGTTTTTCTTTGAGGCCAGCGGCGATTTTTACTGGGATCTTCATGGCGCTCTGGAGACCAGCCGTTTGACCTTTGAGCCTTTGAGTTTCAAGACGGAAAGCGGGGAGCAGTTTGGTTTTGAGGTGGTGGTTAACCATGATGTTCTGCCCTATGATTTTGAAGTGGCTGAAGGGGTAGTGCTTCCGGCCGGCCCTTATGATTTCACCAACGTACGACTCAGTCTGAACACGGCACCTTACCGTCCATTATCTTTTGATTTACATTATACGTTTGGTGGCTTCTATTCAGGGCATTACGGTGATTTCAGCGCCGGCCTTACTTATCATCATCGGGGCAATCTGGATATCTCTTTCAACACCAACCTGGTTCGCGGCACCCTTCCTGAGGGGAAAATAAACGAAAACGTTTATCAGCTTAAACTTGACTTTTATTTTTCTCCGGACCTGGGCTTTATGAACTACATTCAGTATGACAGTGTCTCCAGGCTACTGGGCTGGAGCGCCCGCTTCCGCTGGGAAGTGAAGCCGGGCAATTTCATCTATCTGATTTATAACACTAACTGGGAGCGGCGCTTCGACCCGACAACCCGTTTCTATGCGGCTGGAGACCGCGGGGTGTTTAAAATTACCCTCTCCCTCAGACCGTAGGCTTTCTACGGTCATAAGGCCAGTAAACGTCAGCCACTGAGCGCCCGCCATCTCTGGCTTATCGTGAGTTTTCGTATCAGCCTTGCTGTGGCCGTTGGCCTGGAGAGCCTGCCCGGTTCGGAAAAGAACGCGTCTAACTCTATCTGGTCCTTTTCTTCTTGGCTGTTTCGGCCTTGCTCTTACGCCTCATGTCGGCGGCATGAGCCCGCTTGTAGGTTTGAATGTCTACAAATCGGCCTTTGCTGTCGCGTATGGCGTAGAGTTTGGTGCCCTTGACGCTGCGATGAGTTGTCCTCTTCATGGTTTATATGCCTCCTTTTAAATTTTATTTCTTGCTGACCGCGTTCTTGATGGCGCCAATAATGGCCATCAAAACACCACCTCCGACCCCGCCGCCCGCAATACTGCCAATAATGCTGGCAAGGACTGTCCCACCGCTCGATGTGGCTATGCCCAGCAGGCCAAGAAGCTGGCCTCCGAGCCCGCCTCCAATAATGCCCAGGATGGAATTGAGGACTGTTCCGAGAGAGATTTTCTTGAAAATGGAACCTGCGATGTTTCCACCCAGAGCGCCGCTGGCCAGGTGGATGATCAAAGACACAATGTCGCTCACAACAGCTCCTAACGATTTATTATTAGATTACTTCAGGCGGAAAAAAGTTGCCCGTGCCTTATCACCTGCCTGCTCGGCAGACAAGTCTCTTAAATTTTCCTGGCGAGGGCGCGTCAGAGTGCATCCTGTAAACAAGAAATGTTTTTCTTTAAAGATACTTACCGATTCAATATGCATGACGCCTGGGTCTTCCCATCCCCTGTTATGAGATTACATCTCTGCGGAGTGAACTGTCAAGAAAAAAAATCACGCTATTTTTTGTTCGGGAGTTCGACGCGCAGCGGAAGTGAAGCACAAATGAAAAGAGCATAGGGAAAGTAAAAAACTCTTCTGAAACAGCTCGATTCAATAAATACTACTAACATAGTAGGAAATTAAGCTCAATCTAAATCAAAACAAAGTCTGCTTCCACGCCGCCCTCCTCAAGATGCCAGAAAGGAAGCCAGAGAATTCCTGACCAGCGGATGGCTATATCTTTTTTCTTGGGCCTGAGAACCAGAGTCTGAAGAGATTCAAGTGCCGGGTCAAAAGCGCTGGCTATATTGTTTGCTTCTTTTTGCAGTTGTTGTTCCATTTCTTCCAATCTTTGTCTTGCGTTTTCGATCTGTTGCTGGGCGCGGTTAATATCCATTTTTTCATAGTAAGCCCGGCTGGCACTGCGGGCGCTGGTCGTGGCTCGTCCCAGGTGAGATGATTTTCGTCCGAGGATAGCTCCGAAGATGGTGGCACCAATGGAAATGGCACTCTGGGCCACCTTCTCTTTGTATTGTTCCTGTTCTATCTGAAGTCGCTGTTCGGCCATCATGGGCTGATTCTGGAGAGTGTTGATCCGAACCGCATATTTTTTTCTCAGCTTTTCTAACTCTTCATCACGCCTTTCCCTGGCCAGCTGGCTGAGTCTTACTCTAAAATCTCTTTCTGATTCACCTGGTTCGGAAACGGCCTCGAAGGCAGCGCTTTTCCAAAGACTTAGCTGATAGGTGCGAGCAAGATAATCCGTGTATCCTTCCTCAGCTGATTTCAGCAGGGAAATAGAACGTGGCGGCAGTGAGAGAAAAGGCGTTGCTGCT
>Ga0172362_10001207_pt1 | contig 22018 bp, 16 predicted proteins | sample LakKivs1_kivu2a2_FD_114534 | JGI IMG/M metagenome (GOLD analysis project Ga0172362, IMG submission 114534) | Sediment microbial communities from Lake Kivu, Rwanda - Sediment s1_kivu2a2 | ecosystem: Environmental > Aquatic > Freshwater > Lake > Sediment | place: Rwanda: Western Province, Lake... | reverse complement strand
CGGTAGTTTTTATCCTTATAACCTTGCCGCTTATGGTGATTATCAGGAGGTCGTCTTCGTTAACCCCGACCATGGCCAGGGCTGGACCTATCTTATCTGTAATTTTCAGGTTGATCACACCCTGCCCGCCCCGGTTATGGGTCGGGTAGTCTTCAACCGGGGTTTTCTTGCCATAACCACGCTCGGAGGCCGTAAATATGTATTTATCCTCAGGACCGACCACGATCATGCTTATCACCCGGTCCTTCGGTTTCAGAGTTATGGCCTTGACTCCGGCTGCCTGACGGCCCATCGGCCTGACCAGTTTTTCCTTAAAGCGGATGGCTTTGCCCATTCTGGTGCCGATGATGATGTCGTTCTTGCCGCTGGTCAGGGCAGCGGTAAACAACTGGCTCTTTGGTCTCAGTGACATGGCAATAATACCGCCCCGGCGGACATTCTTGAACTCGCTCAATCTGGTCTTCTTGATCAAACCGCTGTCGGTCATTATGACTACATACTGATCGCCCCGGAATTCCTTAACGGCCAGGATGGACTGGACTTTTTCATCCGGCTGCATTTCCAGCAGGTTGACGATGGCTTTGCCCCGGCCGGAGGGCCCGACATCGGGCACATCCAGAGCTTTAAGCCAGTACATCCTTCCCTTATTGGTAAACACCAGAAGGTAGGAGTGGGTCGAACCGACAAAAAGGTTCTCCACCACGTCCTCGGCCTTCATCTCGATCCCTTTCCGGCCTTTGCCCCCCCGGCTCTGGTAGCGGTAGGCACTGAGCGAAGTCCGTTTGATGTAACCGGACTGAGTATAGACTATGGCCACATCTTCTTCCTTTATCAGGTCCTCGGCCTTGATCTCGGTGATGACCTCATCCCTGATCTCCGTCCGTCTGTCATCTTGATACTGTTCCTTGAGCTGTTTCAGTTCATCCTTGATGATCTGGAGGACCATTTCTGGATTCTTAAGGATGAGTTTTAACTGCTTGATTAAAGCCAGCAGCTCTTTGTGCTCCGTCACAATCTTCTGTCTTTCCAGGCCGGTCAGTCTCTGCAGTTGCATTTCCAGGATGGCCTGGGCCTGGACGGCCGTGAGTTTGAACTTGGTCATCAACCCATTCTTGGCCTCTTCCACCGTCTTCGAAGAACGGATGAGGCTGATGACGGCATCCAGAAAATCAAGGGCGATCAGCAGGCCTTCCAGGATGTGAGCCCGGTGTTCGGCTTTCTTCAGGTCGTGCTTGGTGCGCCTGACGATGACATCCCGGCGGTGGGCGATGAAGTAGTTCATCATTTCCAGCAGGTTGAGCAGCTTCGGCTGTTTATCAACTATGGCCAGCATGATTATGCCGAAGGAAGTCTGCAGGGCGGTATGTTTGTAAAGGTTATTGAGAATGATCTCCGGCAGCTCGCCACGTTTGACTTCTATCACCACCCGTATGCCTTCCCGGTCCGATTCATCCCTGATATCAGCAATGCCCTCTATTTTCTTGTTGTTTACCAGGTCGGCTATGTTCTCCAGCAGCCGGGCCTTATTGACCCCGTAAGGAATTTCGGTGATTACAATTCTGTCCCTTTCCCCTTTATCCGCTCGCTCTATGGTGGTTTTAGCCCGGAGGTGGATTACTCCCTTACCGTCCTGGTAGGCCTGACGGATGTTCTGACGGTTAAAAACATAACCGCCCGTCGGAAAGTCCGGCCCCGGGATGAATTTCATGATATCATCCAGGCTGGCTTTAGGATGGTCTATGAGATAAATAAGACCGTCGCAGACCTCGGCCAGGTTGTGGGGTGGAATATTGGTGGCCATGCCGACGGCAATACCCGAAGCCCCGTTGACCAGAAGATTGGGGAATTTGGCTGGCAAAACCTCTGGCATCAGCAGGCTTTCATCGTAGTTAGGAACAAAATTTACCGTATCCTTTTCGATGTCAGCCAGCAGCTCTTCGGCCAGCCTGGTCATCCGGACCTCGGTATAACGCATGGCCGCCGGTGGGTCGCCGTCGATTGACCCGAAGTTGCCCTGCCCATCGACCAGGGGGTAGCGCATGCTGAAATCCTGGGCCATCCTGACCAGGGCATCGTAAACAGCCACGTCACCGTGGGGGTGGTACTTACCGATGACATCACCCACAATCCTGGCCGACTTCTTGTAGGGTTTGTTGTGGGTGGTGCTGGTTTCCCACATGGCATGGAGGACGCGCCGGTGGACTGGCTTGAGTCCGTCCTTGATATCAGGAATGGCCCGGCCGATGATGACGCTCAGGGCATAGTCCAGGTAGGACTTTTTCATCTCCTCTTCCAGGCTGACCACAGACAGACTCTGAGCTATTGGAGCCATCTGCTCTGGATTTTGAGCTTTTTGAGATTCTGGTTTGGTTCCTTGAGGATTTTCGCGGGCCGGCCCGGGCTGTTCGGCTTTCTCTTCCGGTTTTTCTTTTTTACTTTTCTTCGGTTCTGGTTTTTCTTTTTTAGCGGTCATCAGTCCAACCTTTCCCTATAATCTCCCTGACCGTATCAGATATCAAGATTCTGAGCCAGCAGGGCGTTTTCCTCAATGAATTCGCGCCTCTGCTCCACTTCCTCCCCCATCAACACTGAAAAGACCTTATCCGCTTCTACCGCGTCCTGGATGGAAACTTTAAGCAGGGCTCTCTTTTCCGGATTCATGGTGGTCTCCCAGAGTTGCTCTGGAGTCATTTCGCCCAGACCTTTGTATCTCTGAATGGTGACGCCTTTTTTCCCTCGTTCAAACAGGTATTCCAGCAACTTGTTCTCGTTTTCGATGGTCACCGACTCGGTGGTGTTTATAACCTGATAGGGCGGCTGGAAATCTTCCAGCTCTTTTATGATCTTGTAAAGATTTTTGTACTCAATGGAATTGACCAGATCCAGGTTGACCCGGGTGCGACTGGCAAAGCCGTTGACCTGGAAGCTGGCAATGATTTCATAAGCTTCATACTCCTCATCATGAACCAGGTCGGTTTGAAATCCCAGCCCGGTGATCAGGGCCTGCAGCCTCTTCATGTTCTTTTTATCCTGCAGGAATTCCAGGTCGGTCACGTTTTCCTTGATCAGCAGTTCAATCAGGCTGAAGGGAGTGTTCTTTTTTTCCAGATAAGTTATGTAATTTTTCTTCTGGATGACTTTCAGGATAAACCGGCGCAGTTTTTCGCCCTCGACCGGCTCCTTCTGGTTTCTGACTTTAATCTTAAATTCTTCGGAAATCTTCTTGACGATCCACTTCTCGTAATCCCGTTCCTCCTTCAGGTACTGCACTTCCCGGCCGCGCGATATCTTGTAGAGCGGAGGCTGGGCGATATACAGGTGGCCATTTTCGATCAGCGGCCGCATCTGCCGGTAGAAAAAGGTCATCAGTAGAGTCCGGATGTGAGAGCCATCGACATCGGCATCGGTCATTATTATGACCTTGTGATAGCGCAGCTTCTCCAGGCTGAAGCTCTCCTCCCCGGCGCTGGTGCCCAGAGCGGCGATGATGGTTCCGATTTCTTCATTGTGAAAAATTTTATCGGGCTGGGCCTTCCAGACATTCAGGATCTTTCCCCGGAGGGGGAGTATGGCCTGAAAGCGCCGGTCTCTTCCCTGTTTGGCTGAACCGCCGGCGCTGTCGCCTTCGACTATGAACAGCTCGGCCAGGGCCGGGTCGCGCTCCTGACAGTCAGCCAGCTTCCCCGGCAGCGAAGCCGTTTCCAGGACGCTTTTTCTTCTGGCCAGTTCCCGGGCTTTTCTGGCCGCTTCCCTGGCCCGGGCAGCATCGATGGCTTTGGCAATTATTCTCTTAGCATTGGTCGGATTTTCTTCGAGATAGGCGGTCAGCTGCTCGTTGACCAGAGATTCGACGATGCCCTTGACTTCTGAGTTACCCAGCTTGGTCTTGGTCTGACCCTCAAACTGGGGCTCGCGCATCTTGATGCTTAAAACCGCAGTCAGACCCTCCCTGGCGTCATCGCCGGAGATGCCTCCAGAACCCAGGTCTTTCAGCATGTTATGCGCCTCAGCATAACTGTTGAGGCAGCGGGTCAGTGCTGATTTGAAACCCACCAGGTGAGTTCCGCCTTCAATAGTATTGATATTGTTGACGAAGGTGAAGATGTTCTCGGTGTAACCGGTGTTATACTGGAAGGCCAGTTCCACCATGATATCTTCTTTCTGTGCTTCGAAATAGATCGGCCTGGGATTGAGAACGGTCTTGTTCTGGTTCAGATACTGGACGAACTCCAGGATGCCACCTTTATACTGAAACTCATGACTCTTGTTGATTCTTTCGTCGCTAATGGTAATCTTCAGCCCGCGGTTGAGGAATGATAACTCCCTCATCCTCTGGGTGAGAATTTCAAAATTGAACTCGGTGGTTTCGAAGATCTCATCGTCAGGCCAGAAAGTTATTTTGGTGCCGGTATTGTTGGTCTTGCCTATTTTCTTGAGTGGAGTTTTGGGGTTGCCGCGCTCATAGACCTGGGTCCAGATTCCGCCGTTTCTCTTAATCTCCAGCTCGAGACGTCTGGAAAGAGCGTTGACCACGGAGACGCCGACTCCGTGCAAGCCGCCGGAAACCTTATAGGACTTGTCATCAAACTTCCCGCCGGCATGGAGTACGGTCAGGACGACTTCGGCCGCCGGTCTTTTTTCCTTGGGATGCATTTCAACCGGAATGCCTCGGCCATCGTCAATGACCGTGACCGAGTTATCAACATGGATGATGACATCAATTCTGGTGCAGTAGCCGGCCAGGGCTTCGTCCACTGAATTGTCAACCACTTCATAAACCAGGTGGTGCAGGCCTTCGGGCCCGGTGCTGCCAATGTACATGGCCGGTCGCTTGCGGACAGCTTCCAGACCCTTGAGAACCTTTATACTTTCTGCGGTATACTTTTCATCTTTCATGACCTTACCTTAAAGGAAAAAGTGAGGGGTTATGATGAAGCGAAAAGCTGCATAACCCGTCCGGCATTTTAAGGGGAAATTATAGCTCAATTCACTCTAAAAGTAAAGAAAAAAAATAGCTTAAAATGGCTTTTTGTGTGTTCATAATTATAATAATATCAGATAATTACAAACAGCCTGACGGCGATTCAATAACGCGGGCTAATTTTTGGACAAAAATCGTTTAATTTTACCGGCAGAAAAGAGAAAAAGGCCGTTTTTTTGAGGCTTAAAAAACCGTTGAATCTAAGTTAAAATAGCTTTGCTCTGGAGGTCAAAAGTGCCGGCCAATCTGCCGCCCGAATACTTCGAAGTGGAAAAGACTCTCCGCCAGGCGAGGACTGCCGAAGAGAAGATTTCCATCATGGAAAAGCTGCTGTCGGTAATCCCCAGACACAAGGGAACGGAAAAACTGGTGGCCCTTTACCGTTCGAAAATTGCCAAATTAAAAGAAGAAATTGAACAGCGGCCGGCCTCCCGCAAGGGACAGCTGTTCAGGATTGAAAAATCCGGCGCCGGTCAGGTCATTGTTATCGGCCCGCCCAATGCCGGAAAGTCCGCTCTGATCCGGGCGCTGACCGGAGTTGAGGTGGAGGTGGCCGAATTTCCCTTCACCACCAGGCTGGCCGCGCCCTTCATGATGCCCTTTGAAAATATCAAGATCCAGTTGATCGATACTCCGCCCATCACCGCCGATTTCATGGAATCATGGCTGGCCGAAATGGTCAAGATGGCCGAGGCAGTGCTGGTGGTTCTGGATGCAGCCAGCCCCGAGTCTTCCCCTCATCTGGAAATAATTCTTAACAGGCTCAAAGAAAAAAAAGTTGAGCTCGTCTTCGGAGAGACATCAATCCCCCCAGACAGATTTCCTTTCCTGAAAAGGGCCTTGCTGGTCTTGAACAAGAGCGACCTGTCGGCAGCCGGTGCCCTGTCAGAAGAACTGGAGATTTTATTCGGAAAAACTCTGGACAGTCTTCCAGTCTCGGCGGCCACGATGGAAGGACTGGAGAACCTGAGGCGGCGCATATTCGACCTGCTGCAGATTGTCCGGATCTACAGCAAGGTGCCCGGGAAAAAGCCGGATTATGAATCTCCTTTTATTCTGAAAAGGGGCAGCAACATAATGGACCTGGCCCGGCAGGTACATAAGGATTTTGCCGAGAAACTCAACTACGCCCGCGTCTGGAACAGACAGGGCACGATCAACGGACTGCGGGTAACCCGGGACTATCTGCTCAACGACGAGGATACCGTCGAACTGCATCTTTAAGTGTTCCTGGTCTCCGGAAGTAAAAAATCATGATGGCCAGATTAAAGGTACCCGGTAATCAGTCCTGGCCCGCACCTGTAATCTGACCGCTACTTAATTAATATAAATAAACTGGACGGGCATTATTTTCCCGTCACTTTCCCTCAGGCTTCACTTCAGGCTCTCGGCGGGAGCGGTGGCCAGCTCCATAACCGCCAGGAACATCAGCCGGGTCATATCCTCCAGCATCTCGGGATTTATCAGGCTGATATTGTCCCGGGTATTATGGTAGGTGGGATAGGGCAACCTCAAACCGGAGGTGGAGAATGACAGAGAAGGAATGTTACCGTCCATGAATCGGGCGGCGTCCAGTCTGGGCCGGGTCAGGTTGGCCCAGTAACTGGTGCCCATTTCACGGTGTAGATAGGCGGAATTGGCTTTTTCAAAAGGAGCGTATAACCAGGGGAAATTTTTGCCGGCCAGGGCAAAAATGCGATCGCCACTGCCCACCCCGTCTAAGTTGATTAGCCCCACGGTTTTTTCAATCGGGTAGACCGGGTTATTAACATAATATTCAGAGCCTTTCACTCCCTGTTCCTCAGCTCCAAAGAAGGCAAAAAGAATTGTCCTTTTCGGCTTGACTTCACACTTGCTGATGGCCTCGGCCAGTCCCAGCATCACGGCCACGGCCGAGGCGTTATCATTGGCTCCGGGCATCAGCTCCGGAAAAAGTCCCAGATGGTCGAGATGCCCGCCGACTATGATGACCTCCTGTTTCAGCACCGGGTCGGTTCCGCTGATTTTAGCCAGGACGTTATATCCCACCCCCTCCGGATGATGCTCGGTCCTGTTTCTGATCGTGAAGACCTTGCCGGTGGCAAAGGACTGTGGTTTCAGAGTGCTCCTGATTTTCTCCACCGTGGACTGGTAGGCGCGTCCGGTGCCGGCAAAGATGTCGTCAACGACTGTCTGCCCGACGTGGCTGTAGATAAAACCTTCTATATAATCGTTGTTCGGGTTGCAGATCGGTCCGTAATAATAGAGCATTCCCCTGGCTCCGTGGGCAACGGCATTCTTCAGCTTGTACTGATGAAAAGAATAGGGTCTCCACTTTTTGAAGGTCTCCGGGTCTTTATCCGGGTTATAGGGCACTTCGTTTTCCATGAGGACTATCTTTCCCCGAACGTCCACACCCTGGTAATCATCATAGCCCAGCTCGGGAGCGGTGATGCCATAACCGACGTAAATCACCTCGGCCGTAACCTCTCCCGAAGCAGAGGTGCCGCCGGGAAAATATTCATCTTCATAGAGGTAATACTTCTTGACTGTGCCCTGTTGCCTCGGGTCAGATTTGCCGACCTTGAGATGCATCGACACTTCGCCCCTGTCAAGCACCAGAGTGTAAGGATTGGGAAAAGCCTGAAGATAGGTCTCTTTATCACCGGCCGGCTCCACCCCCCACTCTTTAAGTCTGGAAATGACCCACTCCGCCGAAAGGTTATAACCATTGGTTCCGGTCAGGCGACCGGCATACTTCTCAGAAGTAAGCTCCCTGACATAGTCAATAAGAGTGTTGCTCGAAATCGTATGGAATACGCGCCGCAACTTCTGACTGTCGTCAGCCGGACGGGTCTGGGCCGGGGCGACCATCTGGCTGAGATAAAAGGCCAGCCCCAGCACCAGTAGCAGTCGGCCTGCACTCTTGACTCTGTTTTTCATCTCGTTTCTCCCTGCTAAATTTTATTAGGAAAATATATTACCGCAGGGCCGGGGCTGGTGTAAAAATATTTCTGAAATCCGGATTAATCTTTGTTTCCCGATTTGAGACCATGACCTCAGGATGGTGGCGGTGTATCCCCGGTCTCCCGCGCGGAAGGGGTTAGCCGCGGGAGAGGTGCGAAGAGAAGACGGCCGAGCAACGTTATGACGGGACGTCTTTGTCACTATCTGCGGCTGTGCAAACGAAAAGCTAATATCTTAAATGCTGTTTTATTCTTTGCCCCTCACCGGGACCGGCCTGCTGTTTCATTCACACAGTAACCAGAGCCGGTTCTATATCCTGAAGGATAGCCCGCCCCGGAAAAGAAACCCATCAAAGATTCCGACGTCGGCCACCAGGCTCAAGGCCCTGGAAATCCTGGCCCTTAAACCAAGGTTAAATTGAAGGACCGGCAAAAAATTCAGCGGAAAATCCTTTCCGTCGGCCAGATGTTCATCCCTGATCTGTCTCAGGGTCTTGCTGTCAGAATCCGAGTATTGCTCTGAAGAACTGTCGGGAAGGATTAGCGTCCCGCTGTATTCGTACCGGTAACGAGCATCGAAAAAGCTTTTGGAGGTGGAAATCCCGGCCCCGATGGTCAGATAGGGAGAGACCGCTCTGGAGGGCAGAAATTCCCAGCGCATATTAAGATGGAAAGAAAGTGGCTTGATGATGAATTCCCCGCCGGCCTGACCATTAAAGGTGGCTGTCTCGTTGAGATTGAGGTCGACCAGGTCCAGTCTGGCGGTTACCGAGGGAAAAGAAATCTTCATGGTCGTCTGTTCGACGGCCAGACCGAGGCTGAAAGATCCTCCCCTACCCCCCGGATAGAAGCGAAGCTCGAACCCGAGGTTGTGGCCCGGAGCATCAAAGTTGACCTCCTGCTGATAGCTTCTTTCTACCAGGGTTGGATAGTCAGCCTGAATCTGCTCCAGGAAACGGTCCTTGAGGTCGCTCTCCAGAGTATCGCTTACCATTTTTTCCACCAGACCCCTGACCACGTTAAGCGTCCAGTAAGAATAATGGACGTTAAACTCAAGGTGGCCATCCGCCAGCATCGGGGCTGATATTAAAATTAATAAAAGGAACAGAGCGCCACTTTTTCTGGCAGCCGATTTTGTCATGCCGCAGCCTCCTTTTTTTTAATTTATCCCACTCCGACCGGGGAAAGTCAAGCTTTCTCCTTGAAGGCACAGGTTCCGGTGGCTGCATACGGTCGGAACAGTTCTATCTATACTTCCCCCAAGTTTAAGTTCAGGAAAAGCATCCTGCCCGGCCGCATTTCTTCCCCTCCCTCTCCCCCCATCCGCCGCGCAAATACCCCGGACCGCGGGCAGAACAGGTCAGGGCTGAGACACTCTGCTGTCAGGAGGCGACAAACCCCAGAAAAAGGGATACTGCCAGTGGCAAGTGAAGATTTGATTATTTTCTCCCTATCTGGTATCGTAAGCTCTTATTTGGAGGTAGAAAATGAATAAAGGAGTTTTCATTTTTTTTAGCCTTCTTCTCATCTTCTTGACAGGCTCCCTGCTGGCAGCCAATCCCAGAATCCTGATGAAAACCAGCAAGGGAGATATAGTGATCGAGCTGTTTGCGGATAAAGCCCCGATCACCGCAAAGAATTTCCTGACCTACGTCAGCGATAAATTCTATGACGGCACCATTTTCCACCGGGTCATTAAGGGCTTCATGATTCAGGGTGGTGGGCTGACCCCCGACCTTCAAACCAAGCCGGAAAAACGGCCTCCCATCAAGAACGAAGCTAACAACGGGCTTAAAAACCTGCGTGGCACCATTGCCATGGCCCGGACGGCCGAAATCGACAGCGCCACCTGCCAGTTTTTCATCAACCTGGTGGACAATCCGTTCCTTGACCATGTACCCAACGACCCCAAGAAATTCGGTTACGCCGTTTTTGGCCGGGTTGTTCAGGGAATGGAAGTGGTGGATGCTATTGCTGAAGTGTCCACAACCACCAAGGGCATGTACCGCGACGTTCCGGTGGAGCCCATAATCATCATTTCCGTTACCAGGATTCAATAAGCCCGAATCAGGCTGACCTGAAAGCGCCAGACCGCTCACCCGCAGAACGATGTTTGAATGGCTGTTTGCTTTCTTTCACCTGGCCCTTTTTCTGGGTTTGCTCTCCTATGCACTCCTGAATCTGGTCAGAGGACGCTGGTTGTCCGGGCTGTTGTTGCTGGCTTTCCTGGCCGCCTATTATTTTATCGTTCTCCATTCAGCTGTGATCAAGGAAATAAACCGCAAAAGGAAAAAAGGGGAATAATGACCAGATAGAGTTTTAACCGGAATCCACTTCCCGTCAGGGCATTTTTCCCTGCGGCCTGAATCCGGTTGTGTGATATAATCACTTCTAATTTTTAATTTAAGTGAAGGCCAATGAACATGAGAAAAACAACGACCCACCTTATTTTTGTCCCGGTCCTGGTTCTGATGATTTTCAGCTGGATTACCGCCGGCGAGCTGCCGGCCCGCTTAAAAAAAGCGGTTGAGGGCATAGACCCGCTGCTTCCCTACCAGCTCGCCAGGACGATGGCTTCAGAAGAATTCGCCGGGCGTCTGACCGGACATGAAGGCTACACCCGGGCCGCGCGCTGGGCGGCAGCCAGGTTCAAGGACTGGGGACTCAAGCCTCTTGATTCCAGAAATGGTTATCTGCAACCTTATCCATCTCCCTATACCATAATTGATCAGGCTTCCATGAGCCTTCACCTTCCGGCAAAGACCGGAAACGACGGCCAGGTTCAGTATGAAACAGTGGAACTCAAGCCGGAAAAAGATTTCCTGCCGCTTCTCTATTCTGACAGCGGAGACCACACTGCCGGACTGGCCTTTGTCGGCTGGGGAATTTCTGCTCCAGAACTAAACTATGACGATTACGCTGGAGTTGAGGTTCGGGGGAAGTTTGTCCTCTGCTTCCGCGGAACACCCGACCCTGCCCGCCGCGAGTTTCAATCCCACGACGAACACCGGACCAGGATGAAGGTGGCCAGAGAAAAGGGAGCTCTTGGTTTGATTTACATCTATCCTGAAGCCCAGGCCAACCCCAACGGCGACTGGCTGTCCGGCTTCATGCCCGGCATGATAACCGAAAAGACAGCTGACCAGATTTTCAAAGAAATAAATTCAACCACCGCTGAGCTGAAGAAAGCCCTTCAGACGTTCAAGCGGCCCATTTCTTTCGACCTGAAAGCCCGCCTTTCCTACCGGGTAAGCTCCAGGCATTTCCCGGAAGCTACCGGTTATAACATCGCCGGGTGGGTGGAAGGTTCCGACCCGAAGCTCAGAAAAGAGGTCATCATCATCGGCGGCCATTTCGACCACTGCGGTCAGCACCTGGGCCTGCTTTTTCCCGGAGCCGATGACAACGCCTCCGGCTCGGCCGTGGTAATGACCCTGGCCCGGGCCTTTGCTTCCATGAACCCGAAGCCCAAGAGGTCGGTTATGTTCGTTCTTTTCGGCGGCGAGGAACTCGGCCTTCAGGGCTCTACTTATTTTGCCAGCCATCTTCCGGCCGGATTTGACCGGATTTCGGCCATGTTCAATTTTGACATGGAGGGTGAAGGCGACGGGGCCTGGTGCGGTGTCAGTGCCGAGCCCCCGCACCTCAAAGAAGCCATCGAAAAAGCCAACCGGGAAATCAATATCATAAGAGGATACGGCGTGATCAGAAATATCGGAGTCAGAAGCTCCGATTTCGCTCCGTTCTTTCTGAAGGGAATCCCCTGCGCCAGCCTCGGCTCTAACGGTCCACATCTGGCCTACCATGGAACGGGAGACACTATCTACCGCCTCAACCCCGAAATCATGTGCAGCATCGCCCGGGTATCTTTTCTTTCGGTCTATTTTCTGGCCGAAAGATAAGTTTTATAATATGAAGCGAGGGAGACGAGATGAAAGTCGCCAGAGAGGGTTTAATTTTTTACCTGCCGTCGCTGGTTGTGTTTTTGCTAACGCTGCTGCTCGGCTGGTGGCCGGCCAGCCTTTTTTTCCTTTTGCTTACGGCTGCTTTCCTTTTCTTCTTCCGCGACCCGGAAAGGCAGCCACCGCCGGGAGAGAATCTGGTGTTGTCGCCGGCCGACGGGCAGGTCATAAAAATAGAGAATTTTTCCAGCCATCCGGACCTGAACGGTCCCGGAAAAGTGGTCAGCATTTTCCTTTCCCTGCTCGACGTTCATTTCACCCGTTCTCCCTTTGCGGCCGAGATTAAAAAAGTGGATTATCAGCCCGGCAGGTTTTTCCCTGCCTACAGGGAAGAAGCCAGCAGTCAGAATGAATCTAACAGCCTGTTGCTGCGGGGAGAAAGAGGCCCGGCTTTTCTGAAGCAGATGGTCGGGGTTGCCGCCAGGCGCATAAAATGTTATGTTAAGCCTGGAGCCAGGGTAGCTGCCGGCCAGAAAATTGGACTGATGTATTTTGGCTCGAGGGTTGACCTGTATCTGCCTGGCCGGGTTGAGCTTAAAGTCAGCCTGAACCAGAAGGTTAAAGGAGGGCTGACCGTAATCGGAGAGTGGAGAGATGAGAGTCAGAATTAAGCAGCCGGGTCCGCGGCTATATTTCCTGCCCAGCGTATTTACTCTGACCAACGTCTTTTTCGGTTTTCTCAGTCTGACTTCAACCTTTTATGGCCGCTACCGCTGGGCAGCTCTCTGGATCATCATCGCCGCCATGCTGGATGGCCTGGATGGCCTGGTGGCCAGAGCCACCAGGACCAGCTCTGATTTCGGCATCCAGCTGGATTCGCTGGCTGACGCTATCTCCTTTGCCGCTGCCGGCTCTCTCCTGATGTATTTCTGGGGATTGAAGGTCCTGGGACCAGCCGGAATATTTTTTAGCTTCCTGTTCGTTGTCGGCGGGCTGCTCAGGCTGGCCCGTTACAACATCCGGACCAAGAGTCTCCCCGACCGCCGCTATTATCAGGGCCTGACCGTTCCTTCGGCGGCCATCTTCCTGGCCTCGCTGGTCATTTTTCACCCGCAGCCAAACTATCAGACTTTAAGCGCCTTTTATCTGTCTGCTCTGGTGGTTATTGTCAGTTTGCTGATGATCAGCACGCTCCGTTACCGGAACTTTGTCTCCTTAATCATCAACCGGCCGGTGGACATGAAAACCGGTTTATTGCTGGCCCTGGTCCTGACCGGTCTGCTTTTCCGTCCCAAATATTTCCTGTTGCTCTTTACCACTTTAAACGTTCTTTATGGTCCAGTAGATTTCCTGGTGCTTAAACTGAGAAAGAAATCGGCACCCAGAGTTGCGACTGAAAGGCATGAAGACAGCAAACCGCTCGACTTCAAGGAATAGCCTCGCTGCTTTGATGAGGGTCAGAAAAAGGATCAATCGCAAAAAAGTATTTCTGGTAGCTATCCTTTTCCTGTTTCTGGCCATTATCGCCACCATTCTTCTTCTTAATAAAACCAGAAACCATCCAGCCATCAGCTCCGAAGTTCCGCCGGCCAGGGTAGAGTCCCAGGCCCCACCGCCGATAACCGAGGAATTCATCATTCCGGCCGGCAAGACCATAACTGAAATTCTGGCTCCGGCGGGTTTTTCCCCTTCCCGGGTGATTGAAATGAGGGAAGCCACCAGGAAGGTTTATGACCTGGCCAGAATTCCAGCCGGACAAAAGTACAGGCTTATCCGCCAGGGCGGAGTCTATACTTCATTCCAGCTTGACCTTGACCCGGAACGTTACCTGGAAGTTGACCTCATGGCCTCTCCCCCTGCAGCCAGTATCAAGTCCCGTCCGGTCGTCAGGCAGCTGGTTCTGGTCGAGGGGAAAATCAATGATTCCCTGATTGCGGCTGTCAACCAGGCGGGTGAACAGGACCTGCTGGCCCTGATGATGGCCGAAATTTTCGGCTGGGTAATAGATTTTTACGTCGACCTCAGACAGGACGATAGCTTCCGGCTGCTGGTCGAAAAGAGATACATAAATGGCCAGTTCAGCGGTTACGGCCCGATTCTGGCCGCCCGCTTTGTCAACCGCAACCAGATTTTTGAAGCTTACCGCTATGTTTTTCCCGACACCGGGAAGGCTGACTATTTTGAAGCCAGCGGAGGTTCACTCAGGAAGGAGTTTCTGAAATCGCCGCTCCGGTATGCCCGGATTACCTCTCGCTTCAGCTCCAGCCGTCTGCACCCGATCCACAAGATTTACCGGCCGCACTATGGGATTGATTATGCCGCTCCTGTCGGTACTCCGGTTCAGGCCACCGCCGAGGGATTGGTAACCTTCGCCGGGTGGAATGGGGCCGCCGGCCGCATGGTAAAAATCCGGCACAGGAACGCTTACGAGACCATGTATCTCCACCTTAAGTCCCTGGCCCCCGGAATAAAAACTGGAGTCAGGGTGGAAGGCGGGCAGGTTATCGGTTATGTCGGCTCCAGCGGTGAGTCGACCGGACCGCACCTTGATTATCGCCTTCTCTATCACGGCAAATACGTCAATCCGCTGAGCTGGAAATTCCAGCCGGCTGAACCGTTACCCGCAGGTTATAAGGAAGATTTTGAGAAAAAAGTCAGTGTTCTGCGGATGCTTCTTTTTTTCCCGCTGACTTATCTTTAACCTTCAGGCCGCCTGAAACAATATTGTTGAGTGCAGAAATTATCACCAGCTCTCTTCCGGGCAGCCAACCAGATAAAAAAAGATAGACCCCCGCCTGGGGCGGCCTGCCCGGACATATTTTTAAGCTTGACGGCGCGGCTATTCCCACCATGACCACCCTGGAATTAAGTCATCAGCCTGCTCCCGACAGGAAAGTGCAGTTGACTTTGAATGAAGGCTGCTTAAATTTAAAAGCAGGAACCATTTCAGGGAGGCCGTTATGAAAATCACCATCAGTGTCTTAAAAGCCGATATCGGAAGTATCGGCGGCCATATCAAGCCGAGCCTGGCCCTTCTCCAGGAGGTCAGAAATTTTGTAGCCGCCCGGAGCAAGGATTTATTGATTGATTATTACATCAGCTCAACAGGTGACGACATCGCCATCCTCTGCACTCATACCAGCGGACCAGGAAACACCCGGGTTCATCAGCTGGCCTGGGAAGCTTTCCTGGCCGGGACAGATGTCGCCAGAAAGACCGGACTTTACGGAGCGGGCCAGGACCTGCTCAAAGACGCTTTTTCGGGCAACGTCAGGGGACTGGGACCGGCAGTGGCTGAAATGGAAATTGAGGAAAGAGAAAACGAACCTTTCCTTTTCTTCGCGGCCGACAAAACTGACCCCGGAGCCTACAACCTGCCGTTCTACCTGGCCTTTGCCGACCCCATGTACTGTTCCGGTTTGATTCTCAGCCCGAAAATGAGCCAGGGATTCAAGTTTCGCATAATAGACGTCAGCTTCACCGAGAAAAATAAGGTGATAGAACTGATGGCACCGGAAGAACTCTACGATATTGCTGCCCTGCTCCGTGACACCGAAAAATATGTCATCGAAAGCATCTGGTCCCGCAGCACCGGCAACCAGGCTTTGGCCATTTCCACCCAGCGACTGCATAACATCGCTGGCAGATACACCGGCAAGGATGACCCGGTGGCTCTGGTCCGGGTCCAGGGGGAATTTCCGGCGACCGGCGAAGTCCTGGCTCCGTTCAACATCGGGCATTATGTCGCCGGTTTCATGCGGGGCAGCCACATCGGACCGCTGATGCCCTGCCGGTTAAACGCCACCGTTTCCTATTTCGACGGTCCGCCGGTGGTTACCGGAGCCGCTTTTTCCATGAAAGAAGGACGCCTGTCGGAGCCTGCCGATGTTTTCGACCACCCTTACTGGGACGCTATCCGGACTCAGATCGCCAGAAAAGCCACCGAAATCAGGCGCCAGGGGTTCTGCGGACCGTCCATGCTGCCTTACAGCGAGCTGGAATACGGCGGAGTGGTGGAAAAAATGAAGCAGCTGGAAAAGAGGTTTGTTCTTTATGATTGACTTTTATCCCGGCCGGCGGTATGTTAGCCGGAAAGAAGTCATCATGAACGAAAGAAAGCATCCCGTTCCGGCCGTCGACCTGATCATAGAAATCAGGCTGCCCGATGGGCGGAGGGGTATTGTTCTGATCGAAAGGAAGAATCCACCGCCTGGCTGGGCTCTCCCTGGAGGATTCGTCGATTACGGAGAAACTCTGGAGCAGGCTGCCATTCGTGAAGCCAGGGAAGAGACTTCCCTCAACGTTGAGCTCATCCGGCAGTTTCACACCTACTCCGACCCGGGGCGGGATCCGCGAAGGCACACCATATCCACAGTATTTATAGCCCGGGCAGAAGGAACTCCAGAAGCCGCCGACGATGCCAGGCGCACAGGAGTCTTTACCAGAGAAGAAATAAATTTCCCGCTGGCCTTTGACCACAGACAGATCCTCGACGATTATTTTTCCTGGCGCGAAAAAAATCCGCCAGAACAGGACAGTGAGGAGGCCGAAACCAAACCGCCTTCTTCTGATAAAACTCCGGGACAGGAAGAAACCCTGGTTGAGCTGACCAGGGTCTGGAGCCTGGCCGAAGCCGAGGTCATCAAGAGTTTTCTCGGCACTAACGGTATCTTCTGCCTGCTCAAAGGCCAGATTGTCCACTCCATTTATCCCTTCACCATGGATGGGCTGGGTGAAACCATAATCATGGTCCTGGATAAAGATCTGGAAAGGGCCAGGCAGCTGCTGGAAGAATACTCCCCTTCCAGGTCTGGGGACTGACCGCTCAGGCCATCCTTTTCTCTCTGTTATTAACCTGAAAAATATTTTATTTTAACGGGATTTTTTTCTTGACTTTTATAATTTTCTTTCTTATATTTAACTCAAAATGGGATAAAACGGGATAAAATGGGAAAAGAAGCCGCCAACAACCTGCTGATCGGAAGTTACACCGCACGCCTCGACCGCAGCGGCCGGCTGAAAATTCCTGAAAAATTCCGTGACATCATCGAACAGGCTTACGGCAAAGATGTCTTCATAACCTCTCTTACCGACGAAGCGGTTCAGCTTTATCCGCTGGCTGTCTGGGAACAGATGACCAGCATCGCCAACGAGGGAGCCCTGACCCTGCGTCCGGATGTCAGACGCTTCCTGCTGCGGGTCAATCTGAAGGGCAGCCACCATCAGATCGATGCCAAGGGAAGAGTGCTCATCAGCCAGACTTTAAGAGACAAAGCCAGGCTGAACACCGAAGTGGAGGTGATCGGGTTAAATAATCATCTGGAAATCTGGAACAAAGAAGTTCTGGAGTCGATTATCGAAAAACGGCCCCTGAGCGAGGAGGATTTCGAAAATATTGCCCGTCTTGTCCCCCGAGGAAAGACTGAATGAAAGAATTCGGGCACAGGCCAGTCCTGGTTGAAGAATCGCTGGCCTATTTACAGGCCTCGCGGCCGGGGCTCTATATAGATTGCACTGTAGGCCTGGGGGGACACGCTCTGGAGATTTTGAAGAGAAATCCCGGAGCCAGAATAATCGGTTTTGACCTGGATGAACAGTCGCTGAAGGTAGCGGCCAGAAGACTGGCCGAATACCAGGACCGGGTCAAACTGTTTCAGCTGGATTTCAGGGAAATGCTTGGCTTCGAGGAGCTTACTCCCTTCCAGGAAGTGAAGGGTGTTCTGGCAGACCTGGGAATTTCTTCTTTTCAGCTTGACAACCCGGAGCGCGGTTTCAGTTTCAACCTTGAAGGTCCGCTGGATATGAGAATGGATAGCAGACAGAAGACTACGGCCGAAAAGATTCTGATGACCTATCCTGAAGGCCGGCTGGCTGAAATTTTTAAGGAGTACGGAGAACTGCACCATACCCGGCTGCTGGCCAGAAAAATCGCCAGCCAGCGCAAGCTGGGACTCTTAAAAAATACCACTGACCTGAAAAAGCTGGTGGAAGAGGTCTATCGCTGGGTGCCCCAGAAGAATCATCTCCACCCGGCAGCCCGAGTCTTTCAGGCGCTGAGAATTGAGGTCAATCAGGAACTCAAAGGCCTTGACGTCTTCCTTGACCGGCTGGCCCGTAGATGCCTGCCCGGCACGAGGCTGGTTGTGATCTCCTTTCACTCCCTGGAGGATCGGCTGGTGAAAAAAGCTTTCCAGAGCCTGGCTTCTGCCGGGACAGGTCAGCCGCTGGTCAAAATCCTGACCCGCAAACCGGTCCGGCCTTCGCCGGAAGAAATAGAAGCCAACTCCCGCAGCCATTCGGCCAAGCTGCGGGCCGCGGAGAGAATATGAGTATGGTCAGAAAAAAATTCACCTGGAAACAGGTGGCCCTGGGGGCCGGGCTGGTGGTGCTGTTTCTGGGCAACCTGACCTTTTACATCTGGTACCAGAGCGAATCGGTTCGTCTCGGCTACCGGATTCACGAGCTGGAAATGAAAGTCGAAAAGTTAAAAGAGGAGATCAAGAGACTGGAAACCAGAAAAGAAGCGTTGCTGTCCCTGGAAAGGGTCGACCGGGTGGCCCGTAACGAGCTCCAGCTCCAGGATCCCAGACCGGACCAGGTTGTTTTCGAAAAGCAGGTGGTGAAATGAGGTTGATTCTGCAGGACCGGTCGCCATTTTCCACCAGCCACCGCCAGAAGGTCAAGTTCATCCTGGTCAGCATCCTGTTCTGGTTTGCGGTGGTCGCCATTCGACTGCTCGAACTCCAGGTCCTGGAACACAAAAAATTAAAAGCCGAGGTCCTGGAACAGAGCCAGGACCTGATTACCGTTCTGCCGACCAGAGGGACGATTTTCGACCGGAACGGAAAAATTCTGGCCCGTAGCCTGCCGGCGGCTTCCGTTTTCTTTTCTCCGGTCAAGGGCGAAAGTCTGGACCAGCAACTGAATAGCATCCTCAGGCTGAAGAGTCTGCTGGAGTTAAAAGACCAGGAAATTAAAAAAATAATCAGATCCATAGAGAAACGAAAAAGGTTTACCTGGATAAAGAGAAAGATATCCCTGGAGCTGGCCGAAACCATCAGAAGCCTTAAGCTGCCCGGTATTTACCTGCTGGAAGAGAACCGCAGGTTCTACCCCCAGGGCCAGCTGGCAGCTCACGTCCTCGGCGGAGTCAACGTGGACGACTTCGGACTGGCCGGAGTGGAATATTATTACAACTCTCTGCTGAGGGGAGAAGAGGGCCAGCAGTTGATCATGAAGGATGCTCGCAAAAGAGAATTCTTCATAGAAACCATCAAGGAAACCAGACCCGGCCAGGATATTTACCTGACGATAGATTCCACAATTCAGTACATAGCCGAAAAAGAACTCCAGCGGGCGGTTGAAAAACACAGAGCTCTCTGGGGCACGGTCATCATCTCGGTTCCGCAGACCGGTGAAATCCTGGCTATGGCCAATTATCCGGCTTACGACCCGAACAATTTCCCCCCGCCGGAAGATGTTATGCCCAACCGGGCCATACAGCATACCTACGAACCCGGCTCCACAGTCAAAATAGTTACAGCTGCGGCCGCCCGGGAACTGGCCGGAATAGACTGGAACACCCATTATGACTGCAGCCAGGGTTATCTTGTTTTCGGGGGGACAATAGTTCGGGACCATGTCCGGATGGGAGTGCTGAGCTTTCCCAAAGTCTTTATCCAATCATCGAACGTGGGAGTCATAAAAATCGCTGAGCGTACCGGAGCTGAAAACATCTACCGCATGTTCAGAGCTTTCAGGTTCGGCGAGAAGACGGGCATTGACCTGCCCGGAGAAGAATCCGGAATCTTTCATCCGCTGGAAAAATGGCGAAAATCATCCCTGCGGGTGGCCATCGGCTATGAGATTTCAGCCACGCCACTCCAGGTGCTGAGGGCTCTGAATGTTTTCGCCAGCGGCGGTAACCTGGTTAAGCCCAGGGTCCGGCTGGAGCAGCCCTCTCCCCTGACCGGAATAATTCCTGCTGCCCTTCAAGCTGCGCCCGGAAGCCAGCCCGTTCTTCAACCTGGCACCGTGCGACAGCTGATCGACCTGGTTCTTGAACCGGTGGTGGAATCGGGCACCGGGCGGGAAGCCGGCCTGCCCGGATACCAGATGGCCGGCAAGACAGGAACCGCTCAGAAATATGACCCTGAGCTCAGGGCCTATTCCAGTTCCCGACATATAGCCTCCTTTGCCGGTTTTGTTCCGGCCGACCAGCCCCTGATTTCCATCATCGTGGTTATAGACGAACCACGGGGCCAATTTCATTATGGAGGACAGGTAGCCGCTCCCGTTTTCAGAGAAGTGGCCAGAAAGGTCCTGCTCTATCTCAACCAGCCCCCGCAGAAATTACCCGAAAATCTGATCATGGCCAGGAAAGAAGCCTCAACGACAGGAGTAACTGACTGAAATGAAGCTTTCAGAGCTGCTCAAGGGTATCCGGGTGGTCAGTCTGTCAACAACCCGGGACCAGGAAATAACCGGAATTGCCTATTCTTCCCGGAAGGTGGAACCCGGTAATATCTTCATCGCCCTCAAAGGACAGAAAGCCGACGGACATGATTTCCTTCCCGAAGCTCTCCAGCGCGGAGCCGTGGCCATAGTATCGGAACGACCGTGCCCTCCTGAAATTGACCGGGCCTGGGTCCAGGTGCTTGACAGTCGTGAAGCCATGGCCCTGCTGGCCGCAAATTTTTATGACCACCCTTCTTCCCGGCTCAAAGTTGTCGGCATCACCGGCACCAAGGGTAAAACAACCATCACTTACATCCTGGAGGAAATCCTGAAAACAGCCGGTTTACAGCCGGGGGTGGTCGGTACCATTGAATATCGCTGGGGCGGTCGTCAGTTCTCTGCTGAGAGAACCACGCCCGAAGCGCCGGACATCCAGAAATTCCTGCGGCAGATGGTGGACGAGGGCGTCAGCCACTGCCTGATGGAAGTTTCGTCTCATTCTCTTGAGCTCAAGCGGGTCTGGGGAATCGGATTCGACGTGGCTGTTTTCACCAATCTCAGCGGCGAGCATCTCGACTACCATCAGACGATGGAAAACTATTTTGAGGCCAAGAAGAAATTATTTTTCTTAAACCATAAACGGCAGGCTTCGATCGTTAACATCGACGACCCCTGGGGAGAAAGGTTGCTGTCAGAACTGCCGATGCAGACCATAAGCTTCGGCTTCAGACCCGAAGCCGTGGTCAGGGCCGAAAAATTTACAATAGATCAGGAAGAGATGACGGCCACTGTTTCCACTCCTCTCGGGTCTCTGACCTTCACCTCCAGCCTGATCGGAAAGCACAATCTATATAATTTCCTGGCGGCCATTGCTGCTGCGCTGGTGCTATCGGTTCCGATGCCTGATATCATCAGGGGAATCTCTTCCCTTAAAAGGATTCCGGGACGTTTCGAGAGCGTAGCCAACCGGCTGGGGGTTAAAGTCATTGTCGATTACGCTCACACCGACGGGGCCCTGGAAAACCTGCTGCAGGCCATCCGCAGCCTCAATCCCAGGAAGGTCATCCTGGTCTTTGGCTGTGGTGGCGACCGCGACCGCCTGAAACGACCGCGGATGGGCGAGGTGGCCGCCAGGCTGGCCGACTGGACAATCATCACTTCCGACAACCCCCGGTCTGAGGAACCGGAACAGATCATTTCAGAAATAGAACAGGGATTTCACCATCTGGGCAATCACAATTACGAAAAAATCATAGACCGCCGCCAGGCCATAGAAACTGCCCTGGTCATGGCCAGGAAAGGAGACTGGGTGGTGGTAGCTGGCAAGGGCCATGAGAATTATCAGGTTTTCCGGGACCGGACAGTTCCCTTCAGCGACGTCGAGACTGCCCGGGAAATAATCGACAGGCTGGAGAAAAAATAGGATGACCGGCTTGTATCTGGGAGAGGTTGCGCAGCTCGCCGGAGGTCGGCTTCTTCAGGGCCGTCCGGAGGCTCTAATTCTGTCATTCACCTTTGATTCCAGGCAGGCGACCCCCGGATCCCTGTTTTTCGCTCTCCATGACCGAAGAAACGGCCACCAGTTTGTTCGCGATGCCTACGAGAAAGGGGCGGCCGCAGCCTGCATTTCCGAAGAAGTGGGAAGCCTCCCCCCGGACTTCGGCCTGATAAAAGTTGACGATACCCTGGAAGCTTTGCAGAGACTGGCCGCCCGGTGGCTCGGCCGTCATCCG
>Ga0172362_10001205_pt1 | contig 22030 bp, 14 predicted proteins | sample LakKivs1_kivu2a2_FD_114534 | JGI IMG/M metagenome (GOLD analysis project Ga0172362, IMG submission 114534) | Sediment microbial communities from Lake Kivu, Rwanda - Sediment s1_kivu2a2 | ecosystem: Environmental > Aquatic > Freshwater > Lake > Sediment | place: Rwanda: Western Province, Lake... | reverse complement strand
CAGCGACTGGCCGTCCAGGCCGGGCGGGGCGGGCCGGCCCAGCAAGCGCAGCAGCGTGGGCATGGTGTCGGCCGTGCGCGCGACGGGGAGCGTGGCGTGGGGCACGCCCGGTCCGGCGAGCAGCAGGGGGGTGAACATGTCGGCGGGGCTGAGGCCGCCGTGCCCGCCGCGGTGGACGTTGCCGAAGTCCCACCCGGCGGCGGCGAAGACGGCGATGTCCCCCGCCCGGCGCGAGCGGAAGTAGGCCAGAATCTGCGCCGGCAGGTCGGGATAGGCGGCGTCCTTCGTCGCCTCGAGCCACTGGCGCTGGCCCAACGGCCTGCCGGCGAGGACGTCGGCCGGCACCTTCCCCCTGTAACCAAGCGGGTCGTTGCCGTCCAGAACGCGGCAGGAGATGGCCCCTCCCGGCCCGGCCGGCTGGGCAAATTCCACCTCCCCGGTTCGCCGGCGCACGCGCACGCGGTTGGTTCCGGCCGCGTAGGTCACGACGTCCACGGCCTCCTGTGCCGCCAGGGCGTCGATCAGGTCGACGGTCCCGTGCACAACCCGTCGCTCGAAGATGCCGCCGGTGGTCTTCGTTGTCGGGTAGTGCCGCAGGTCGTTGGCGTCGGGGCGGACGGGCCAGGCGGCCCACGAGGCGGGCGTGGCGTCTTGCTGGGGCAGCGGCTTGCGCAGGCAGATGGCCCAGTAGCGGTCGCCGCTGCCGTACAGCACGCAGGAGTAACGGCGGTAGTAGCTCAGGCGGTCCTCGAACTTCGTGTTTTCCCAAAGGTGGGCGGGGGCGATGTCCAGCCCCACGTTCGCCAAGAAGTCCTCCAGCGAGAAGTGCCGTTCCACGCCCGTATGCCCGTGGTCGCTGACCAGCCCGATCACGAGGTCGTCGTAAACGCCGCCCCGCCGCATGTCGCCCAGCACCCGCCCGATCTGGCGGTCCGCCTGGCGGATCGACTCGCGGTAGGCTTCGCTGTCCGGGCCCTGCTGGTACGAGCGCTGGTCCGGCGCCAGCAGGTAGCATATGGTGACGGCCGGAAACTCCCGCCGCACCCGCGCCACGTCGGTGAGGATGTGGAAGCGGAACAGAGACAGGCGATCGATGTACTCGTAGAAGCCGAACAGGTAGGGCGGCCCGGCCGAAGTCCAGTTCTCCACGAACTTCGTGGCCCCGCGGTGGGCCTGGAAGAACAGCGAGAACGTGGTGCGATACGGGAACTGCTCGTAGATCGTGGGCGCGTTGTAGTCGTCGTCGAGCGTGTTCTTCTGGGCGATGGTCTCGTAGTTCCGCCAGATCAGACGATTGCGGTCGAACCAGTTGATGCCCGTGATACCGTGGTGGCCTGGCAGAAGGCCCGTGACGAACGTCGTCTCGTCGGCCAGCGTGACGGAGGGCAGTCCGGCCACGGCGCGGCGGCAGTACAGGCCGCGCTCGACGAAGTGCCGCCGGAAATTCGGCAGCTCGCCGGCGCGGAGCATCGCGTCGAACACGTCGGCGTTCAGGCCGTCGATGAAGAACACCACGGCGGAGCGGCCGCCGGAGGGGTTGGTGCCGGCGAAGTCGATGCCGAACGTGTCGGCCGGTCCGGCGGCGGGGGGCGCGCAGCCGCCGACGGCCGCGGCGAGCAGCGCCGCCAGCACAACGCACGCTTGCCTTGCTGTCCTGCGGGGCATGTTCCGGCTCGGCGCGACAGGCGGCGGGCCTGCGTCATTACCATGGGCGAAGGTCGGCGTCGGGCGGGTCGGGGCGGTCACTTCGGCAGCGGCAGGCCGTTGGCCTCGGGAGAGAAATCGTCGGCGGTCAGGCCGACGTTGAAGGCGATGTCCTTGTAGACGTAGCGGCAGGAGAGGCGCTTCTGCCAGTCGTAGCCCTCGATGCAGATCGGCACGAAGTGCTCCAGGTCGATGTACACCAGCGTCTTCCAGGCGGGGTACTCATCCTTGGGCGGCAGGTAGCGCTCCAGGACGATGGCGCGGCGCCCCTCGACGGTGGCGTAGCCGCCGAAGCGCTGCTCCAGGTCGCCTGCCTTGCGGGCCTCCTCGTACACGGCGACCAGGTCGCGCAGGCCGCGATGGAAGCCGAACGTGCTGGCCGGGCGGAGGGTGTTGCGCATGGCCTCGGGCCCGTCGGGCTTGCGGAAGACCGACGGCGCCAGCATCCGCAGCAGGGCGTTGCTGGGGCGGACGATCATCTGGTTGTCGTACTTGCCCTCGACGTAGAGCACCTTGTCGCCGAGGGGGGCGTTGCGGACCCACGTCATGGCGACGCTGAAGGGCGCCTCCAGGAACTTGACGGCGATTTCCTGCTCGTCGCCCAGCGCGCCGTTGATCCGCTCCTGCTTGATCAGCGTGCAGGTGTAGTCGCGCACGTTCTGCACGTAGCGCTGTCGGCAGAGGGCCAGCAGGGCGACGTGGTCGGCACGGGCCAGGTCGGCGATCCGCTGCGGCGAGTCCGCCGGCGAGGCGTTCTTGGCGATCGCCACGGTGGAATGGCCGCCCGGATTCGACGGGATGCACTGAATGCAGAACAGCCCGACGAGCAGCAGGCCCACCAGCCAACGCATCCGGCGGTTCGTCGGGCGAAGCAGTTGCTTGACGGCCATCGTGCACCATCCTCGGCCGGCATGTCCGGGCCTGGCGTCGTGTGCCCGGCACCACGGTAGGTATCGGCACACGGACAACCCGGCCTTCGCAAGTTCCGCGCCCGCGGCGCGGCCCCGCCGGACAACGGCGGCCCGGAACCTCAAAGCGGCCGGGAATTATAGATGCAACCCCCCATGTCCACAAGAAGTTTCTTTTCTCCCCGGGCGGACGGGCCCGACGGCGGCTTGACGGCGGGGCGGCCCGTTCGCTAGGGTCTCACTCCGCCGGGCGCCGCGACGCCCGGCCAACGGCAGCGGAAAGGCACGCGGCAGAACATGGACCTGGTCACCGGCGCAACAGGGCTGCTGGGCAGCCACATCGTAGAGAAGCTTCTGGCCGCGGGGCGGCCCGTCCGGGCACTGGTGCGCCCCGCCAGCGACCGCCGCCTGCTGGAGCAGTGGGGCGTCCAGATCGCCGACGGCGACGTGACCGACGCCGACAGCCTCCGCGCGGCCATGAGCGGCGTCCGCACCGTCTATCACGCCGCCGCCCAGGTGGGCGACTGGGGGCCGTGGGAGCGTTTCGTGGCCGTCACCATCGACGGCACGCGGAACGCCCTGGACGCCGCCGCGGCCGCCGGCGTGGAGCGGTTCCTGCACGTCAGCAGCATCTCGGCCTACGGGCATCCCGACGGCGAGGGGCTGGTGCTGGACGAGACGGCGCCGCTGGGCGTCGCCCTGCACCGCTGGAGCTACTACAGCCGCGCCAAGGTGGAGGCGGAGCGCCTGGCGTGGGCGGCGTGGCGCAGCGGGCGCGTGGCGGTGACGGTGGTCAAGCCGAGCTGGCTGTACGGCCCGCGGGACCGGGCGTCGATGCCGCGGCTGATCCGGGCGATCCGCGCGGGCAAGGCCAGGCTTATCGGCGACGGCAGCAACCGACTGAACCTCACCTACGCCGCCAACGAGGCGGAGGGGTGCATCCTGGCGGCGACGAGCGACCGGGCGGTCGGCCAGTCGTACAACCTGTCCAACGACGGGACGATCACGCAGCGGGAGTACCTCAGCCGGATCGCCGCCTGCCTCGGCGCACCGCCGGTGACCCGCCGCGTGCCGTACAGGGCGGCCTATGCCGCCGCCTTCGCGATGGAGCTGTTCGGCCACGCCCTCCGCCGGCGCAGGCCGCCGCTGGTGACGCGCTACTCGGTCTGGCTGATCGGCAGGCGGTGTTTCTTCTCGGCCGAGAAGGCCCGGCGCGAGCTGGGCTGGCGGCCGACGGTGGGCTACGAGGAGGGCATCGAGCGGGCGGTGCGCTGGTCGCTGGAGAACGCGTGAGGACAGGCGCGGGGGCCAGCGGTCTTTTCTGGACATCCGCGTCGGCACCCGCCTGCCTGCGGCAGGTAGGCAGGCGACGCGGCTCTGTGGAAGCGCGGACCGACCAGCGTGCTGTCTGACCGCTGATTGCTGACCGCTTCGTTACAGCGCCGCCCGGATGTGCCCGACCAGCACACCGAGGTCCAGCGGCTTGTTGAGGCAGACGCGGGCGCCGCACTCCAGGATCTTCTTTTCGCTCTCGGGGGCGGGATAGGCCGTCACGGCGATCACCTCGGCGTGGCGGCTGTGGTCCTGGGCCTTGATCTGCCGGCAGACCTCGAAGCCGTCCATTCCCGGCATCCGCAGGTCGAGCACGACGACCTGGGGCTTGAGTGTGGCCACGACGTTGCCGGCGCCAAACCCGTCGTGCGCCTCGACGATCTCGACGTGCGGCAGGGCCTTGCGGATGGCCCGGGCGATGAGCTGTGTGACTCCCGGCTCGTCGTCGACGATCAGCACCCGGCTGGGGGAGGGGTCCAGCTCCTTGGGCACGGGCATCTTGTGGTCACGCAGGAACACCAGCAGGTCTTCCTCGGCGACGCGACGGTGCCTGCCGGGCGTGCGGTGCGCGTTGAGCAGCCCCTGGTCGATCCAGTTTACCACGGACCCCGGATCGACGCGAAGCATTTCGGCGATGGCGAAGGTTGACAGATTCTTGCCCATGACTCGGCTAGCTCCCGCGCCAGGGCCGCCACCGCGGCCCCTGGTATCTATCGGCCTGCCACAGTTGACCGAGCAGTAAACTACAACAATTCCGGACGTTGCCGGTTCCGCCGTCCACCTTGGCTTCCCTGCCCGCGAAGTGCACTGCTGCGATTTGACAGCCCTGCCTGATATGTGCCATTATACCCGCTCGCCGGGAATGTCAAGAGGTCGCACGGATTTCGAAAGGGCACAGATGGCTGACAGGCGGGCGGCGCTGGTGACCGGGGCGGCCAGGGGAATCGGCGCGCAGATCGCCCTGGCGTTGGCCCACGAAGGCTGCGACGTCGCAGCGATGGACGTTCTGGCCCCGGCCGACACGGCCGCTGGCGTCGAGGCCGCCGGCCGGCGGGCGCTGGCGGTCGTTGCCGACGTGGCCGATGCGGCCGCGCGGGCCGCGGCGCTGGCGCAGGTCGAGCAGGCCTTCGGGCGGCTGGACGTGCTGGTCAACAACGCCGGCGTGGCGCCCAAGGTGCGGGCGGACATCCTGGAGGCCACCGAGGACAGCTACGACCGCGTGATGGGCATCAACCTCAAGGGCCCCTACTTCCTCACGCAGGCCGCCGCCCGGTGGATGCTCCGCCAGCGCGCCGCCGGAAGCGACGGCTGGATGTGCATCGTCAACATCTCCTCGATGAGCGCCTACACCGCCAGCCCGTCGCGCGGGGAGTACTGCATCAGCAAGGCCGGGGTGTCGATGGCGACGAAGCTGTGGGCGGCCCGCCTGGCCGACCACGGCATCGGCGTCTACGAGATCCGCCCCGGCATCATCGCCACGGACATGACCGCCGCCGTGCGCGACAAGTACGACAAGCTCATCGCGGCCGGCCTTACGCCCATCCGGCGGTGGGGCCGGCCCGAGGACGTCGCCGCCGCCGTCGCCGCCTGCGTCCGCGGCGACCTGCGCTTCTCGACGGCGCAAGTCATCGACGTCGACGGCGGCTTCCACCTGCGGACGCTGTGAGCGGGGAGCATCGGCCGCAGAGCGGGTACGCCCGCGGGGCGGCGCACCTGGACTTCGCCGCCGCGGGCAGATAAGGCGGAGCAGCCCCATCTGGCTGGAGATATGGCAGGATGCACGGGATGCACGGGATTACGGAGAAATGGCAGGGATGCAGGGGATGGGAGGAAGGGGGCAGGCGAGCTCACGGCGTCTCGAAATGATCCACGCTCCGCGCCAAGGCATGGGGCACTCTTGTCAGGTCTTCTTCTGGAAGCTGCCCGTATAGGGCGCGAAGGGCCTCGACCTCGACAGGCTGGGCCGGATGGGCCATGGCCGCGGAGTCGCGGGGCGGCCCTCCCGTCCCGCGATCCAGGAGAACGTTGTTGGGGAACGCCGTCTTCGCGGTAACGTCGGAGGAAGTGCACGGCACAACCAGGACGATGGCCCCCTTGTTCAGGCTGGCTCGGGAGACCACCACGCAGGGACGCTCGTAGCCCTCTGCCAGTTCGGCCAGCCACAGCGACCCCTGCGGTATCTCCTGTCCGGGCATGCTCAGCCGCATTCCTCCCGCGTGATCCTGCCCCGGCTGGCTGCGGTCTTACGGACCAGATCGACATCATCCTGGCTGTGAGGGACGGAAGCGTCGTCGGCGAAGTCGGGGCCGAGCGACTCCATGACCACGCGAACCCGCGTCCGATCCGGCAAGGGCGATGGTTCGTCCAGGATGATCCGCTTGCCCGCGATGACTCCGGTTGCGATCTTCATGCCGTGCCGCCTTCCGGCCCTTCCCTGCATACGAGCATTGTAGCCGAAGGTCCCGGCAACGGCTACAGGCAAGCCGGGCCCGAACGCGGTCTGGGCTTCTTGTTGTTCTGCCTGTGCTCGCTTGTGCCCCCGCTTCCCTATCGCCTGCATCCCTGCTATCCATCGGTCATCCCGTGCATCCTGCTATTTCCCCGCCGAGAGGATGCGGCGCACCGCGGCGGCGTTGGCGGCCACCTGGTCGGCGTGCTTGAGCCACATGCCCACAGCCACGGCGTCGATGGGCTTGATGTTCTCGTAGGCGAATCGCAGGGCGGCCTCCACCTCGGCGGGCGTGGTGCACTTGCGGTTGGCGGCCAGCACCTTGAAGGCCAGGCAGGGCCTGGGCGTGCGGCGGATGAAACGCACCATGGCGCCGCGGTCGGCGTCGTCGTAGCGCTCGCGGGCCCGGTCGATCCGTCCCGGGCCGCCGGCGGGATCGGGCAGGTACGAGTAGACCGTGTAGAAGCACGTCTGGTAGAAATCCACGTCCCATCCGGCCGACTCGACGAACTCGCCCACCTGCGGCAGGTGCGTGCACAGGCCGACCAGCAGCCCCGTGTCGCGGAACATCGCCAGGCGGCTGCGGACCACGTCCATCCTTCGGTCGATGAACATCGCGTCGGTCTTCTCGCCGAAGTACTGGATGCCGACGGGGCGGGGGCGGACGGCCAGGACGGCCTCCAGCTCGGCCTTCGGGTCGCCGCCGTCGTAGAACGTGGCGATCCGCCGCATCCGCCCGCCGGCCTCGGCGAAGCGCCGCCGCAGCTCGTGCAGGGCCGCACCGCCGAACTGAGCCGTCTCGATGCCGCACCGCTCGCACCGCCGCAGCAGCGCCAGCCCGGCGGCCCCCGCCGGCGGGTCGAAGTGCGCCTTCATCTCACCCGACAGCGGCTCGCTGAAATGCGAGTTGCCCTTCGGCGGGTTGTGCCCGACCACCAGCCGGCTGATGCGCCGGCCATGCCAGTCAACGTGCGGAAGCGTGTCGTTCATGGGCGATTCCTGCGGCGCGGATCACACCATCTGCGCCCTTCGCTGACCCGCGGAACGGCGGCGCAAAAAAAGCCCGAACGCTCCAATCTGCGTTCGGGCCCGTCCTCGCAGCCCGTGGAAAGCGCCAGGTATTCCTTCTCAGGGCCGCGGGTCTCGTATTCTGCATCATTCTACGCGCGCGGACGACGACGGAACGGAATTTCGCCAACGTGCCGGGGCGGCTGGGGATGGGCGCGTCGGCGCCGAAGCGCCCGGCCGGGGCGGGGGGGGCCGCGTCGCGTCACCTCTGGTAGATGGGCAACTGGCGGCAGGAGACGCTCAAGGCCAGCACGCCCATGGCGGTGGAGTAGCAGGGCCCTGCCGTGGCCTCGTTGCCGACGCCCTGCGGCCAGGAGCCGTCGGGCTGCTGCTGCTTGAGCATCATGGGGTACATGGCGGCGGCCCAGGTTTCCCAGAACTTGCCGCCGAGCTGGAACATCCCCTGCGAGCAGTAGTACATGCCGTAGTAGAAATGGGCGTCGCCGAACTGCCGCGGCACATGATCGATGATCCACCGCCCGGCGGCGCCGGCGGCCGCGTCGCCGTGCCGCCCGCACAGCTCCAGGCACAACAGGGCCGTGCCCGTCCGCGCCAGCCCCGGCGAGACGGGGCCCTGGTAGCCGAAGCCCCCGTCGGGTGTCCGGCAGGAGAGGATGAACTTCAGGGCCTCGTCGACGGCCTCCTTGGGCACGGCCGCGCCGTTGTTCCGCGCCGACCGCAGCGACATGACGGCCCAGCCGGAGCATGATATATCGCTGTCGCGGCTGTCGCTCTGGTAGCGCCAGCCGCCGCGGTGGGCGGGGTTGTCCTTGGGGGCTTTCTGCGCCGCCAGGACGAGCTTGAGGGCCTTGCCGAGGGCCTCGTCGATGCGCTTCTGACGGTCGCGGTCGACCATGCCGCTGACTTCCGACAGCATCAGCGTGCAGATGGTGTGGCAGTACATCGGCCCGTGCGAGATCGTCCGCCCCACCAGCAGGCCGTTGGGCTTCTGGGTGTCGAGGACGAAGTCGATGCCCCGGTTGATCACGTCGCCGTAGACGCCCGTGCCGGGCGTGTGGCCCTTGGACAGGAAGGCCATCACGCTCAGCCCGGTCACGCCCGAGTTCTGCGGCATGCCGCTCTCGAACGAGCCGTCCTTGAGCTGGTGGCGGGCGAGGTAGGCCAGGGCCTTGTCCAGCGCGGCGTCGGCCTTGTCCTGGTACTTCTTGACGGCCGCCTCCGCCTCATCGCCCAGCGCCGGCCGCGCCCCGCCGCCCGCCACGGCCAGTGCGCACGCCAGCAACAGAGAAAAAGCAGGATGCACGGGATGCGCGGGATGGGAGGAAGGACGAAGTGGCAAGTGGCAAGTGAAAAGTGACAACTGACGGCAGACCGGAAGCGGGCGTCCGGTCCCTTGTCGCTTGCCCATCGCCCTGCTGCTCTTGTCTTTCATCCCGTGCATCCTGCTGTTTACCTTCCCTTGACCCTTTCTCTTATCCCGTGCATCCCGTGCATCCTGCTATTTCTTCTCTTCGGCTGCGCCGCGCCGCGCCACCTCGCGGAAGTACCGCAAGATCAGCTCGCGGTACTCCGCCGGCCCGTCTGCCGCGGCCGCCTGAAGCACCCGGTCGCGCAGCTCGCCGTGGAGGCGCGCCCAGTCCAGCCGGCCCAGGCCCAGCGCCTCCAGCTCGGCCGGGGCCATGCTGGCCTCCATCTCGCCGGCGCCGCGGCGGGGGTCCAGCGCGGGCAGGCCGGTCATGCCGTTCATGTCGTCCATGCCGGCCTGGGCGGCGGGGGCCATCTGCCCGCCCATGGCCTGTGCCTGGTCGGCCGCCGCCCGGGCCAGGTCGCGAAGCTGCTGTGCCGCCCGCGCCGCGTCCGAAAGCTGCTCGTTCTGCGCGGCCTTGCTGGCCGAATCGTACGCCTCGGCCATGTCCTGGCCCTCGGGGGCATCCTCGGCGCCGGGCCTGCTCTTGGCGGCCGCGGCGAGAAGTTGCCCGAGGCGTTCCAAAGCGGTCGCTGCGGCCGCCAGCGACCGCGCCGCCGCCTGCTGTGCGGGCGTCGCCTGCGGCGCGCGCCGCGCCGCCAGAGCCGTAGCGGCCTGCTGCTGCTCCTTGCCCGCCTGCTGGAGATGCTTGTCGGCCTGGGCGGCCTGCTGGCGCGCCGGGGCCTCGCCTATCAGCTCGTCGGCCTGGTCGGAAATGAGGCGCACGCCGCGAGCCAGCTCGCCGGTGCGCTCGGTGACCTCGCCCTGCCGGGCGGCGGCCAGACCCGTCGCGTCGCCCTCGGCCAGGGCCTTGAGCTGCCGCGCCAGCGCCTGCTGGCGCCGGGCCAGCTCCGCCGCGGCGCGGGTGAGCTTCTCCTTGTCCACCAGCCCGCCGGCGGTGGGCACCTGGCGCGGCTCCTGGGCCGTTTGCCCGGCCGCCCGGACGGCCTGATCGGCCGGGCGGCTGGCGGGCTGGCTGGCGGCGGGCCTGGACGTGGGCTTCTCGCTCAACTCGCCGGCGGCGCGAAGGGCTTCGCGGTCCACGTCGGCCCCCAGCCTGCCGGCAATCTCGCGGAGCTTGCGGGCGGCCTGCTCCGCCGCGGCGGCCGCTTCCCTGGCCTCCGCCTTGCCCAGCCGCTCGGCTGCGCCGCGGGCGTCGCGCGCCGCGGCCGTGTCCAGGCGGTCCGCCTGCGGGGCGCCCTTCTTCAGCTCGTCGGCCAGCTTCTCGGCCAGGCCGGCCAGGTCCGCCTGCTCCTTCGTCAGGCGGGGCAGCTCCCGCCGCGCAAGGGTGTTGGGGTCGGCCTTGGGAGCAGCGCCGATGCGGGCGCTGTCGCCGGCCAGCGCCGCCTGAAGCCGGGCCAACAGGCGTGCCTCGCTCAGCAGGTCCCGCGCCCGCTGTGCGTCGCGTGCGAGCTGGGCCGACAGCGCCCCCGGCGTCTGCTTGGCCAGGTCGCCCAACTGCGAGGCCACCTCGCCCTGCTGGCGGCGCCATTCCTCCTCGCTCATGGGCTGAGGCCTGGCGCCGGCCTCCCCCGGCGTGCCGGCGGCGGCGTTGGCGTCCTGGCCCTTCAGGCGCGCCAGCTCGGCCGTCAGGTCGCCCTGGCGTCCGGCCAGGTCGTCCAGGCGCATCGCCTTGCGGAGCTGCGATGTCACCTCTCCCAGCTCCTTGAGCAGGTCGTTGGTGACGGCGATGGCGCGGTCGACCTGGAAGTCGGCCTCGTCGGCCAGGCCCGCCCGCTGCTTTGGCGCGTCGCTCGACTTGACCTGACCGGCCAGGTCGTGCGCCTTGGCGACGTGGTCGTCGGCGAGGGCGGCGACCTTTCTGGCCATGCCGGCGTATGCCCCCGCGGGCATCGTGGCGGCCAGCTCGCGCAGCACCCCGTCGGCGGTCGCCAGCCGCTGCCGCATGGCGTCGATGCGCTGGACGACGGGAGGCGCCAGCCTGGCCGCCTTGGCCGCGGCGTGGCGCAGCGGCGAGGAGTCCTTCTTGGCCTCCTTCAGCTCGGCCAGGACCTTCTTGAGCGCCTCGCGGACGCGGAGCTCCTCGGCCAGCAGCACCTGGTCGGCGAAACTGAGCGCCTTGGCGTCGAGCTGGATGGTGAACCGCTCGGAGAAGCCCTCCTGCGGCCCGCCGCCGCCGCCGCCCGGCCCGGCCGGCAGGTTGTCCAGCGCGCGCAGGCGGAAGGCCACGACGCGCGCCGCGGCCGTCGGCAGCTTGCCCAGGTCCAGCAGCGTGGCGCCGGCGACCAGCCCGGCCGCAGCGGCGTTGGGGTCCAGCGGCACGGCCTGTGCCGGCTGGGCCTGTGCGTCGACCTCCACGTTCAGTTCCGCCGCGCTCAGGGCGAAATCATCCCGCAGGCGGAACGCGATCGGCAGCCGGTCGTCGCCGCGCAGGCGGAGCTGGCGTTCGCCCGGCACGAGCACGTCCACGCGCGGCGGCTCGTCGGCCAGCGCGCGGATGGCATACTCCGTCGGTGCGTTGCCGAAGCCGTACTCGTCGCGCAGGCGCAGCGACCACCGCCCGTCCATCCCCGCCGTCAGGCGCACGGGGAACGTGCACAGCCAGGCGCCGCTGAGGTCCTGGGTCATTTCGGCCGGCACGGCGTTGCCGTCGAGCAGCAGCTCGGCCGACCGCAGCGGCTTGTTGGACCGGGCGGTGATGAGCGCCCGCGTGCCGGCGACGGCGGCCACAGTCCCGTCGCAGCGGCGGACGGTATGCGGGCGGCGGCGGGTGTAGGCGGGCAGATCGTAGCGCACGTCGATCTGTTCGACGGCCGGCGCGGGCACCACACGGACCGACCAGTAGCGGCTGAGCGCGTCGCCGGCGTGCAGGCGGAAGCGGAAGCCGGCCTCGGCCGGCGGGCAGGTGCAGGCGAAGCGCCTTCGCCCGTCGCGCGGGGGCAGGGGCGCCATCTCGGCCGCCTGCTCGCCCTCGCCGTCCAGCGGGCCGCTGAGCAGCTCGGCGCAGGTGACGGCCGGCTCGTCCACCTCCAGCTCGACGTGCAGGCAATGCCCGGCCGGCATCACGTAGTCGATCCCGTCGCGCCCCCAGGCCAGCAGGTCCGGCGCCGACAGGTCCGTCATGTGCAGGGCGGTGTGCGAAACGCGGCTGACGTTGGCCAGGAACGCCCTGCGGAGCAGCAGGCCGGTCTGCCGCGGCCACGCCGCCGACAGCGCGACGAGCACCACCATCACGCTGCCCGCGGCGAGCAGGCACGGCCAGGCCTCGCGGACGCGCACCTCGCGCCCCGGGCGCAGCGAGCGGGCGTCGCCGACCGCCTCGTCGGCCAGGGCGGCGATCAAAGCGGCCGAGCCGCGGTACTCCGGGCGGTCGGGGCTGCTGAGCAGCTCGATGGTCGAGCTGATGCGCTCCTGGAGCTCGGGGTGGCGGGTCTCCAGCGCCCGCGCCACGCCGGTCAGCGTCAGCGAGGTCGCCAGCGGGCGGGCGAGGAACCACGCCGCCGCCAGCGCCACCGCCGCCAGCGCCCCGCCGGCCAGCAGCCACCGCGACCACGTCGAGAACAGCACGACCCACCGGTCGACGGCCATCACGACAAGCAGCGCCACGACGGCCGTTGCCAGGGTGGCCAGGGCGCCGCGCGCGGCGACCATGATCCGCCAGCGGAGCACCAGGGCCCGCAGCTTGCGGACGATCGCCTCCGGCACGGGTTGTGGGGCGCTCAGCGTGGTCATGGCAGCCCGCGTCTCTTTCTAAGTATCCACTCGCCGGCGGCGAGGGCAAGGATTCCGCCGAGCATCAGCCAGGAGTCCCACAGGCGCGTCTCGCTGACCTCGCGGCGGACGATGCTGCGCGGCCCCAGGGCCGACAGCACCTGCGCCGCCTGGTGGGGCTGAAGCACCACCCCGCCGCTGGCGGCCGCCAGGCGCCCCAGCAGCGCCACGTCGGCCGACAGCTCCGTCCGCTCCGGCCCGACGACCGGATCGACGGAGAACTCCGCGGCGACGGCGGCCACCTTGTCGGGCGCCAGGATGGGGCCGATCTCGGGGGCCTCCAGCACGGCGCGATAGGCGCCGCTGGGCAGGCCGGCCAGCTCCGCGGCGTACATGCCCGACGTGCCCGGCACGTACAGAAGCTGCTGTCGCGTGAGGGGCTGGCCGTCGCGCGACACGATCGCAAACGCCCGCTCGCTGACCACCGGCGACAGGTCGCGGCGGACGATCTTCGCTCGCAGGCGCACCGTCTGGCCCGGCGCGTAGCGCGTGCGGTCGGCGCCGAGCTTGACGAACTCCGTGCCGCCGGGGAGCCTGTCGGCCGTCGCCCAGCGCAGCACCTGCCCCCAGAACTTGTGGTGCAGCGAGTCGCCCGTGCCGTAGCGCAGGCGCCACGTGCGGTCGAAGGTGAGGGTCGCCACGCGCCCCGCGGCCGCCTGGTGAACGACGATCAGCGGGTGGTCCATCTCGTAGCGGCGGGCCCGCTCCTGGCGCGCGGCGTCGGCGGCGCTGACGGGTATGTCGGTGGAAACATCCGCGGCGACACGCCGCGGCTCCGTGGGACGTTCCGCGCCGGGACCGTTCAACGTCTCGCGGAGGAACCTGGGCGCGTCGGCGCCGAGGGTGCAGGCCAGCACGGTGGCGTTGGCCCGCGCCCGGCAGGTCGGGTGGCGCCAGGTGATCTCCGGCAGCGAAGCCCAGACCTCCAGGTTCCTGGCCGCGTCGGCGTCCTGGTACATGATCGGGCTTGCCCTGCCCGCCGGCGTCAGGGCGATATGGAAGCCCCGCCGCAGCGAACCGTCCACCGGCTGGGTCGTCGGTGCGAACGTCACCGGCAGCACCTCGGCCAGCGGCGTGTCGGCGTAGGCGTGGGGCATGGCGTCGGGTCCGGCCACGACGACCAGCGTGCCGCCGGCGTCGGTGACGAACCGCCCGATGGTCCGGAGCTGCTCGTCGGACAGGTCCGCCCGCGCCACGTCGCCGAGGATGACCACGTCGAACTTCAGCCAGTCTTCCGGCGTCGCGGGCAGGGCGGTGGCCTCCACGTCGCCCGGCGGGCGCGAGGCCGAAGCGTGCACCGGCGGACCGGCGTTGGCGTCGGCGATCCGGTCGGGATGCAGCAGCACGTACTGCAGCCGCACGCCGCGGTCTCGGTCGGCGAAAAGGTTCTTGACGTAGCGGAACTCCCACCTCGGCCGGCCGTCGATCAGCAGCAGCCGCGTGCGCTGGTCGGAGACGTTGACGGTGAGCGGGAAGGAGTTGTTGGCGGCGAAGGCCTCGCCTTCCAGCGGCTCGATGCGCACGGAGTAGGCGTGCAGGCCGCCGGCCTTCGGGGCGTCGCGGAACGTCGCGCGGGCGCGGAAGCTGTCGGCGTCGGCTGGCACGGCGATGACCTTCGGTGCGTCGTTGGGGTCCACGCGGGCGGCGCCGTCGTAGAGCGCGACGCGGACGGACTGCCCGGCCAGGCCGTCGAGCTTCAGCTCCGCCTCGACGTGGATCTCGTCGCCCCCGGCGACGGTTTCGGGGGCGTTGACGGCAACGACGGCGGCGTCGCGCGGCGGTCGGGCGGGGGCCATCACGATCGAGCAGAACGGCACCTTCTGCAGCCCAAGCTGCTCGGCGATGGGCTCGACGCGATACGTGCCGTTGTGCCGCCCGTCGCCCAGCATCACCACGCCGGCAAGCTGCTTGCCCGACATGTCGGTCATCACTCTGGTCAGCGCGGCGGCCAGGTCGGTGCGCTGGATCGCGGCGTCAGGGGGGGCCGTGGGGGAGCTCGTGGACGAGCCCGGCGGCCCGCCGGGCGCCGGCGCTGTCGTCGTCGACGTGGAGGTCCATGCCGATGCGTCCGCCTCGCGGCAGTCGGAGGCGAAGGAGCAGAGCCTCACCTTGTACCCCTCGCGCAGGGTGGCAAGTAGCCCACGGTTTCCGGCGACCGGCGCACGCAGCAGCAGCTCGCGGGCGATGTCCAGGCGCGTTCGCGACGCGGCCGCGTCAATGCCCGACCGCACCTCCTCCGGCAGCGCCGCGCAGGCGGCGTCGTCGAGCCTGTCGCCCATCGCCGCCAGTCGCGGCAGCAGCGCCGTCAGCGAAGCGGCGGCCTTCCGCACGCCCTGAAGCAGCGTCTCGTGGCGGCCGACCGGGTCGGGGCCGGCGAGCAGGCCCGCCAGTTCGGCCAGCCGATCGCGTCCGCCGGCCAGCAGCTCGCCCCGTGCTTCGCGCAGCAGTTGCCGCAGATCGGCGGGCAAGTCCGTCTCTTCGGCCAGCACGCTGCCCAGCACCTCGGCCTGCTGGCCGATGAGCTTGCCCGTCGCGGTCAGGCTGTGCTCCAGCGCCGCCCGGCGCCCGGCCAGCAGGCGGCCGCGCGTCTCGGCGTCCTGCCCGGCCAGCGCGGCCAGGTCGTCGCCGACGGTGACCAGCCTGTCGCGCGCCTCCCGCAGGCGCAGGGCCATCACGTCCAGCTCGCCCCGCCTCCGGGCGCCCGGCGTGCCCAGCGCCTCGGCGATGCGGAGCTTGCCGCCCCAGCCGCGCTGCGCGTCGGCCACGCGCATCGAGGCCGACTCATCCAGCAGCACGGCCACGTAACGGGGGATCTCCTCGACCTTCTGGCGGCTGAAGACCGGCTGGGCCAGCATGGCCACGACGAGCAGGACGGCCCCGCCGCGCAGGGCCGCCAGCGTCGCCCCGGCCGCCCGGCCGGCCGTGCGGCGCTCCAGAGCGTACAGCGACGCCACGGCCTCGACGCCGGCGGCGCCGCCCAGCGCGATCGGCCAGACCGGCCAGTCCGTCGCCAGCAGCACCGCGCGGGAGGCGAGGTCGGCCGCCAGGAGCAGCGCCGCGAACCCCGCCGCCACGCGCAGCAGGAACATCGCCGCCAGCAGCGGCCTGGCGCGCAGCCGGCGCGAGACGACGTGCAGCACCGTCCAGGCGGCCAGGGCGGCCGCAAGCAACCCCGCCGCGGCCGCGGGCGCCAGCTCCGGCAGCGGCAGCGCGAGCTGTGTCGAGGCTACCACCGGATCACCTCCGCTCCCTGCCGGCCCCGGAGCATCTGCCTGGCCCGCAGGCCGAATGCCCCGCCCTCCAGCCCCTGCTGGCCGAAGGCCACCGGCTCGGCCCCGTGCGCCTTCCGCTGCGCGGCGATGTGCCGCGTGAGGGCGATCTCCGCCAGCAGCGCCGCCAGCAGCGCCAGCGCGACGTAGCGCCACAACTCGCGCCCGGGCACGCCGCCGGCCACCGCGGCCGCCAGCTCCGCCGTGCTCTCCACGCGGACCAGCATCTTCGTCGCGTCGCCCGCGCCCAGACCCTCCAGCACGTGCTGGCGGGCCAGCGACAGGTCGGCGTCGCTCAGCAGCGACAGCGTGCTCTCGCCCGGCGGGTAGACGACGGCAAACGGCACCGACTGGCCGTCGGGGCACAGCGCGGCGTAGCGGGCGCGCAGCCCCGGCGGCAGCAGCAGCCTGTGCAGCCCGGGCTGACGGACCTCCTCCAGCGACAGGCGCAGCGGCCCGCCGCGGCCGCCGATGACCGCCGCCAGGCGATGCTGCCCCGTCGGCGTGACGACGACAAGCTGCCGGTCGATGGCTGCGGGTGCCGATGCCGCGGGCGCCGACGCCGCCGGCGCTGCGGCGCTCGGCCGCCGGGCGGGCAGCTCGATGACGGCGTCGGCACCGGCGGGGATGTTCGCCGTCGCGGCGCCGCTCGCCGCCAGCCAGTACGTCATCTCATGCACCAGCGGCACGAAGCACTTCAGCGACGGCAGGTTCGTGCAGCTCGGATGCAGCGCCGTCGCCGCCAGCACCACGCGGCCGCGACCGAACGTGCGCTCCAGCAGAAACGGCTCGCCGCCCGCCAGGGAGGCGATGACCGCCGCGTCGGGGACGTCGGCCTTCACGTGCCAGTACGCCGCCAGCGCCGCGCTGCGGACGTCCGAGGCCCGCGCGTCGGCGAGCTTCTCGACGGCCGGGTGACGCAGGCCGTCGGTCGCCAGCCGCCGGGGCTGGTCTCCGCACAGGTCCAGCTTCACCAGGCGGGCGGGGAGGATGTGCTGTCCGGCCTGGTCGGCCCAGGCGTTGTAGAACGTCGGCGAGGCGTGCTTGCCCGGCGCGACCAGCAGCCCGCCGCCGACGGTGACGAAGCGCGCCAGCCTGGCCGCCGCGGCGTCCGGCAGCATCGGCACGTCGGCCAGAATGACCGCGGCGTAGGCGCCGAGGTCCTTCACGGCCGCCAGGTCGCCGGCCGCGACGAGGCGCGGGTGGACCAGGCAGCCGGGCGCGGCGTTGGCGTCGCGGTGGCGGGCGGCGGCGGGCTCCGGCGGCGCCAGGGCCAGCGAGAGATACTCGCCCGCTCCCTCCAGCGCCCGCCGCGACGGGGCGCCGTCGACGATGAGCACGGGCAGCGCCGGCAGCGCGTCGACCACGCGGTCGATGGAGTCGTCGGCGGGCAGGTCGTCGCCGCCGGCGGTCGCGGCCGTCACCACGTGCCGCCCGGGCCGCTCGAGGCGCACGCGGAAGCGGAGCGTCTCGGAGGAGTTGGGCAGTATGCGGTCGATGTCGGCGGCGGCGGCCTGCTCGCCGTCCACCAGCAGGCGGACGGTCTGGGCCGCCAGCGGCTCGGTGCCGCTGTTCTCGGCGCGGACCTGCACCTCCAGCGGGCGGTCGGTGCCGACGATCGCGCGGTCGAACGTCATGTCCGTCAGCGCCAGGTTGCGGATGGTCTTGGGCAGCTCGAGGCTGCGCAGGATGATCTGCGGCCGCGCGGGGTGGGCCGCAAGGGCCGAACCCAACTGCCGCCACTGCGACTCGGCCCGCACGTCCCAGCCGGCGTCCTGCCCGTCGGTGATCAGCACGATCTTCCGCGCCGGGTTGGCCCCGTCCATCAGCACGTGCGAGGCCAGGCGCAGCGCCGGCCCGACGCGCATGGTCCCCCCGGCCGGCGCGGCGGCGGCCAAGGCGATCTCCACCTCGCGGCGGTCGGTGGTGGGGCGCGACACGACCGCCTGGGGCGAAGGCCCGGCCAGGATGACCGCCACGCCGTCGGATCGCTGGCAGGCGCCGAGCACCGCGCGGGCCTCCTCCACGGCGCGCTGGAAGTTCGTCCGCCCCTCCCACCGCAGCGACATCGACGCCGAGGCGTCGATCACGACGGCCACGTCCTTCTGGCCCCCGCCGAAGCTCCATCGCGACTGCTGGTAGACGCGCTCGAAAAGGCCCGCCAGCAGCGGCACGGCCAGCAGCGCCGCCCCGACGGCCAGCAGGCCGCGGCGCAGGCGCCGCTCGCCCCACATCGCCGCCGCCAGCGAGAACGCCAGCGCCGCCAGCACCACCGCCGGAACGAACAGCACCCACAGGGCGCTGGGGCGGCTGGGCAGGAACGGCCGCGCCACCGCCAGCGCCGCCAGCGCCATCACCAGGCACCGCAGCGCCAGCAGGATGATCTCCTCGATGAGGATCCGCCGGCTGCGCGCCGCCAGCGAGGCCAGCAGGAAGCCCATGGCTCCCCAGTCGATCAGCCGCGCGCGGCGCCGGTTCAGCAGGTGGATCAGGATCGGTATCGCCACCGCCGCCAGACCGATCAGCATTGTCCAGTTCAGGAACGTCATGGGACTTCAACTGCAGGCAACGCGCAAAGCGCCGAGGGGAGACGCAAGAAAGGACCGACGTTCCGAAGCGGCCCGCTTGCGGTTCGCAAGACGCCGGCCGCGCGGCCGACGCTCTGCGAACCGCAAGCGACTCTCGGGCACCTTTCCGTTTGCATCGCTCAAGTCCAGCAACATGCGTGCTTTCCTGGAAATCTTCTCTGCGCTCTCCGCGCCCTCTGCGGTTCCGCATTCTCACTTCACCCGCACGTGCCTCTGCGCCAGGTAGTGCGCCAGGGCGGCGTCGAACGGCCCGGCCGTCGACATCGGCACGTAGTCCACGTTCATCTGCCCGCAGCCCAGCTCCACCCGCTCGACGAACCGGCGGATCTGGTTGAGGTACTCGCTGCGTATGGAGCGCGGGTCGAGCTGGACACGCCGACCGGCCAGCTCCAGGTCGCGGAACTCGCTGAGCTGGTCGAACGGGAAGACCAGCTCCTCTTCGGCCATCACGTGCAGGACGACGACCTCGTGCTTGCGGTGGCGGAAGTGGTGCAGGGCGGCCAGCAGGGCCTCCGGCTCGTCGAACAGGTCGCTGATGACGACGATCAGCCCGCGGCGGTGGGCCAGCTCGGCGATGTCGTGGAAGATCGGCGCCAGGGCGGTCTCCTGGCCCGCCTCGGTGCCGGCCAGCTCCTCCAGCAGCACGCGGAGGTGCCCGGGGCGGCTGCGCGGGGGGATGTAGCGGCGCACCTGCGTGTCGAACGTCAGCAGGCCGACGGCGTCCTGCTGGTTGATCATCAGGTGGGCCAGCGTGGCGGCGAGGTACTGGGCGTACTGGAACTTGCTGAGCGCCCGGCCGGCGTGGCGAGCGGCCCTCTGGCCCGTGTATTTCATCGACCCGCTGGCGTCGAGCAGGATCGTCGCCCGCAGGTTGGTTTCCTCGACGTACTGCTTGACGTAGTAGCGGTCGGACTTGCCGTACACGCGCCAGTCGAGGTCTCGCAGGTCGTCGCCGGGCACGTACTGGCGGTGCTCGGCGAACTCGATGCTGAAGCCCTTGTAGGGGCTTCGGTGCCGCCCGCCGACAAACCCCTCCACCACCCCGCGCGCAATCAACTCCAGGCGATGGACCTTCGCCAAAGCCTCGGGATCCAGAAGCCACAATGGCTCACTGGTTTGCGTCATGCCCGTGCCCGCCCCGCATGCCATACAAGAAAATATCCCGCCGTGCTCATCGCCATGCCCGCCAGGAAGACGGCAACGGCGACAAGGCGCACACGCATCCGGATCCGCCGGCAGGCCAGCAGCAGCACGAGGTTGAGGGGCCCCAGCACCAACAGTTGTGCCCCGCCAATCACCGTGGCGCCAAACGCGCCGATGGCGCCATATATACGTCCGGCCGACCGGGAGCCGCCGACCAGGATTTCCTCAAAGTGTTCTGCGATGAGCCCCAGCATCAGCGCCGACGCCAAGAGCGCCATCGCGTCCAGAGCGGTCACGATGCCGAAGCAGACCCAGGCACCGGTCCCGGTAGCTCCTGACCGGAATCGGCGGTCCGCATACCGCAATCCGCAATTCCCTACGCCGTCTCCCACTGATTCCTCAACTCCGCAATCGCAGGCCCAAGCTGTGCACCGAAGTCCTTCCACTTGCACTCGATGCTGATCCGCTCGTCATAGCCGATTGTCTTCAGCGCGCGGAAGTAGGGCCGCTGGTCCTCGCCGGTGGTTCCCAGCGGCCCGCGCCCGTTGCCCTCGGCGCAGTGCACGTGGCAGATCAGCCCGGCCGCCTCGACGATGCTCCGCGGGCCCTCGCCGTCGCGGGCCATGTGGTACGTGTCGGCCAGGAGGCGCGCGCCCCGATGGTTGGCAGCACGCACCAGGTCGGCTCCCTCGGCCACGCTGTTGACGATGTTGCACTCGGCCTTGTTCAGCGGCTCCAGGACGATCACCACCCCGTGGCGCTCGGCAATGGGGCCGAATCGCTTGAGGTGGGCGATGATCTGCTCGCGGGCCCGCTCCATGGGGAAGCCGTCGGGCACGCGCCGGCTGCCGCCGGAGCCGTAGACGATCCGCTTGACGCCGGCCGCGGCGGCGCGGCGGCAGACCGTTTCGATCCAGGCGTCCACCGCGGCGGCGTCCACGTCCGGCCCGCAGGTCTTCAGGCTGGCGGGAAACAGGCAGTTGACGGCCTGGGTGGGTAGTCCGGCCGCTCGCGCGTCGGCCAGGCGGGCCGCGAAGGCCCCCTCGTCTTTGTCGGGGCAGAGCAGGTCGGCGACGGCGGGCTCGACGTAGGCGACGCCGCTTGCGCCGTCGAGGGCGCCGATCCCCTTGCAGACGTTCAAGTTCGTGCAGATGCCGGTTCGCATGGGTTCGGTTGTCCTATCGATGGTGCCGCCGTAGGGGCGGCGTTGTTGTTAACCGCAAGCGGCGCCCGGCAGGCAAAGCCTGCCAGGCGGCTCCCGCAAGCGGCGCCGGCAAGCGGCGCGGGCGCTCACAGTGTCTCCGCGGGCGGCTGGATGTCCGTCAGCAGGCGCAGGACGATCTCGTCGCTGGTGATGCCCGCCGCCTCCGCGTTGAACGTCGTCAGCACGCGGTGGCGCAGCACGGGCAGGGCCACCTCGCGCACGTCGGCGGTGGTGGCGTGGTAGCGCCCTTGGAGGATGGCGCGGGCCTTGGCGGCCAGAATCATGTAGATGCTCGCCCGCGGGCCGGCGCCCCAGTTGACCAGCTCGTTGATGAAGTCGGGCGCCTCGTTGGCGGCGGGGCGGCTGGCGCGGGCCAGGTCACGGGCGTACTGGAAGACGTGGTCGGCCACGGGCACCCGCCGCACGATCCGCTGGAGTTCCAGGATGTCCTGCCCGCTGAGCACGGGCTTCAGCTCGGCCTGGTAGGTGCCGGTGACCTGCTTCATGATCTCCAGCTCCTCGTCGGGGCTGGGGTACTCCACGTGGATCTCGAACATGAACCGGTCGAGTTGGGCCTCCGGCAGGGGGTAGGTGCCTTCCTGCTCGATGGGGTTCTGCGTGGCCAGCACGAAGAACGGCTCGGGAAGCTGATACGTCTGCTCGCCGACGGTGACGCGGTGCTCCTGCATGGCCTCCAGCAGGGCCGCCTGCGTCTTGGGCGGCGTGCGGTTGATCTCGTCGGCCAGGATCATGCTGGCGAACACCGGCCCGTGGACGAAGCGGAACACGCGCCGGCCGGTGGTGTGGTCCTCCTCCAGCACGTCGGTGCCGGTGATGTCGGCCGGCATCAGGTCCGGCGTGAACTGGATCCGCTTGAAGCTCAGGTGCAGCACCTGCGAGATCGTGCGGACCAGCAGCGTCTTGGCCAGCCCCGGCACGCCCACCAGCAGCGCGTGGCCCTGGCAGAACATCGCCACCATCACCTGCTCGATGACTTCCTTCTGCCCGATGATCACGTGGGCGAGCTGGGCGGTCATTCGCTCGTAGGCCTCGGCGAGGCCCTTGACCGCCTCGATGTCGCCGGCTTCATCCCGCGTGGATACACGCGGGGCCGCCCCCCGTGCATTCACGGGGGACGAAACGAGGTCCGCGACCTCGGCCTCGCCCGCGTCGAACATCCCGCCGCCCGATCCGGCTTCTGCATCCT
>Ga0172362_10001204_pt1 | contig 22035 bp, 23 predicted proteins | sample LakKivs1_kivu2a2_FD_114534 | JGI IMG/M metagenome (GOLD analysis project Ga0172362, IMG submission 114534) | Sediment microbial communities from Lake Kivu, Rwanda - Sediment s1_kivu2a2 | ecosystem: Environmental > Aquatic > Freshwater > Lake > Sediment | place: Rwanda: Western Province, Lake... | reverse complement strand
TTCCGACCTGATGAACGACGCGATGCAGTCATACTTGAACCAGGTTCAGGAAGCCTCAACAATTTTCGGCGAAAACATGGACAACATCACGGTCACAAAAAAGGACCTGACCGACATCGGAAGAGTGTCATTCAAGGGCGTCACGAACCTGAGGTTCACCAAGGACGTCGACAAGGAAGCCTTCGGAAGCAACGTGGTCTTAATCGAGGACTGCGACAACGTCCAAGTGCCCGAGCCGCTGTACTTGGACGCGATGAAGAAGGTGAAGGGCTGCCGCAACATCATCCGCTACCCGGTCGAAGAGCAAGTGATTCAGGACCAGAACGTCGTAAAATTCGGAGGATTCGACAAACAGTTTCCACACAATAACTTCTTCAATCAACCGTTCTTCCAGGACCAGAACGTCATAAGGATCGGCGGAATCGACAACCTCGAAATCTCGAAGAGCGACCTGGAGTCCATCGGCAAAAGGGTCATCTTCGAGAACGTCGACGAGCTGAAGCTCAGCCCGGACGTCGACGCCGAGACAATAAAGAAGTACGTCGAGGCCATCAGGAACGTGGACGAAGTGACCGTGCCGAAGGACGTCTTCCTCCTTACCCTGACGAAGACGAGGGACTGCAGCGAAGTCAACAAGTACTAGCCAAAAAAGACCGAAACAAATCGTAAACCCCTAATACCCTTTTTAATATTAACAAAACAGGTACGGGAGGGACTGTTCGGAATGCTTGTCAAGAGAGTTACCCGAGACGACGTTGAGTCCACGTTCTGCTGCGCCGTGGAGTTCCAGCCCAGCAGCGGGTGGACGGAGTGCCTGCCCGAAGCTAGGGAGTGGTTCAGAGTACATTTAGGTAGAAGCATCGAAGGTTACCACCTGCTGGACGGCGAAAGGGTCGTCGGCATGGTCTACTGGGCGAGGTCGGAGGATGCCATCCTGCCGTACGAGGTTGAGCCCAGCGTCGCATGCGTCTACTGCACCGAGCTCCTCGAAGGGTACAAGCGCAAGGGGCACGGCAAGTTCATGCTTGACTACATGAAGAACGACCTCAAGAAACGCGGGTTCAAGGGCATACTGGTCCCCGCCACGGAGCTGGACGTGTACATGCCGTACAAGGACTTCCTCAGGCAAGGCTTCAAAATAATCAAGGAGCACCCGCCCCTCAAGGACATGTACTACCCCCTGACGAAGGAAGACGTAGCCGTCAAAGTCCACGAGTTGAGCTATAAACCCGCAACCGACAAGGTCGAGGTCACGTTGTTCAGGAACTTCATGTGCCCCGTGGGCGTCCACATGCACCACATGCTGAGGAGAGTCGCGGAGGGCTTTGGGGACAAAGTCAAAGTCCTCGAGCTGGAAGCGACGCCCGAGACGGCCCGCAGGTGCGGAACAGTCGACCCGCTTGTGAATGGGAAAATGAAGTTCTTCGGCCCAGTTTCGGAGAATACGGCCAGAAAAGCGATACAGGAAGAGATAGAAAGTCTCAGCAAACGTTAGCTGAAGCCGCTCGCCAGCCAAGCACGATGCAAAAATTATATTGCGCCGAGACGCCTCAATACTGCTGGATAAGAAAATGAAGAAACAGGATAAACGGTTCTCGGGCAAGGTCGTGGTCGTCACGGGCGCAGGCGGCGTCCTCTGCTCAGTCGTCGCCGAGGCTCTAGCTGCGGAGGGAGCTTCAGTCGCAGTCCTGGACGTTAGAGAGGACGCGGCTGAGAAGGTGGCGAAAACAATAAGGGAGAAGGGCGGACGAGCCGTAGCGGTCGCGGCGGACGTCACGGACCGAGCTAGTGTTGAATTAGCGTGTAAAAAAGTTTTGGATGCGTTCGGCACCATTGACTTCCTTGTGAACGGGGCGGGCGGCAACGTTCAGCGTGCTTCAACGAGCGAGGCTCAGTCGTTCTTCGACGTTCCGCAGGACGCCCTCAAGTTCGTCGTCGACCTGAACCTTCTGGGAACGATTATCCCGTCCCAAGTGTTCGGCAAAGTCTTGGCTGAGAAGGGCGAAGGAGCCATCGTCAACTTCTCGTCCATGAACGCCTACAGGCCGCTGACGAGGATTCCGGGCTACTCGGCTTCGAAGGCGGGCGTCACGAACTTCACGCAGTGGCTCGCGACCTACATGGCGCAGAACTATTCGAAGAGGATTCGGGTCAACGCCGTGGCTCCGGGCTTCTTCAACACAATCCAAACTAAGTACCTCCTAATGAACGACGACGGCACCCCCACGCCGAGAGGGAAATCCGTCCTCGAGCACACGCCCATGGGGAGGTTCGGCGAACCCGGAGACCTCGTCGGCACCATACTATTCCTACTGTCAGATGATGCAGCTTTCGTCACGGGAATCGTCGTCCCTGTGGATGGTGGATTCTCAGCCTACGCCGGAGTCTAGCCAAGAACAAGCAGACCAAAAAGCCTCAGGGGATAAGTGCTCATCACGTTTCAGGCGGCTCTATCCCTCATCACAGGCACCTAACACTGTCACCCGAGTGTTTCATAAGCATATTGTTAAATTTTTCATATGCAACCTGCGTGAAAAAAGCTTTATTTGATATAAAGAAGACAATGATGGCTTAAGTGGAAGGTGAAGAAGTTTGGTAAAGAAGGTTCTAATGGTCACCCATTCTGCGGGCTTCAAGCACGACTACCTGCCCAAAGCCTCCGAGGTCATGACCACGTTGGGTAAAAAATCGGGGCTGTTCGAGGTCACGGCGACGACCGAGTGCGGCCTCCTCAACAAGAAGGACCTCAAAGGGTTCGACGCCGTAATCTTCGCGACGACGGGCGAGCTGCCCATAACCGACGAACAGAAGGACGAGCTGATGTCCGCGGTTAAAGCGGGAAAACCGTTCGTCGGCATCCACAACGCGACGGACACGTTCTACAAGCTCGCCGAGTACGGCAAGATGGTCGGCGGCTACTTCAACGGGCACCCGTGGAGCCAGGACGTTGTGGTCAGGGTGGAGGACCACGCGCACCCCGCGACGAGGCACCTGCCCAAGTCCGTCAAGCTCAAGGAGGAGGTCTACACGTTTAGGGACTGGAGCCGCGAAAAGACCCGCGTGCTGCTCAGCCTCGACAACAGCTCAGTGGACCTCACCAAGGGCAACAGGGCGGACAACGACTACGCGATGTGCTGGTGCCACAATTACGGTAAGGCGCGCGTCTTCTACACGGGGCTTGGGCACTACCTTGAGACTTGGGACCAGGAATGGTTCCAAACCCACGTCCTCAACGGCCTGCTGTGGGCGATGAAACTCAAAGACTAAAAATAAAAACGTAGTTTCAGCGGCTGTTGTACCAGCGCTCAATTTCACTTAAAGCTGCCATGCCTTCTTCGAAGGCAGCCCGCGCCTTATCCGTATCCTTCTGGATTACCGCCCAATCGGATATTTGTTCGAAGTAGACGCTGAGGTGCCCCTTGGACCCCACACCCTTTTCGACCAACGGCATCATCTCGTCCAGCCGCAGCCTCAACCCGTCCTTCGGCTCGCTAGACAGTAGAATCATGACGGAGTACATGTAATTTTTAAGACACGCGCCAAGAAGCCTAACAAGCCCCGGAACCGACGCGTCGGGCTTGTCCACAAACCTTCCGACGAGGGTCTTCCGCGTGTCCCCGACGGTTTTGAGGTTCTCGTTCGCCCGCTGAACGTAGACTTCGCCGCCCACTTCCGCGATGACCAAGGGTAGCTTGCCCCAGACGACCCTGAATGTCCCTTCAGGAGGCGGCGCCCAGTCGTCCGGGTAATGCTGGGAGTTGATGAAGTATATCTGGAACTGGCTGACGCCGTAGTCCGCGGGCTTGACGCGTCCGAACGCCTTCTGGAACCTGAGCGCGCAGCCAATTTTCGGAACCCTTTCTGACTCCATCGCCTCCGGCTTGAGGAAGACGTGGAAGTCGAAGTCCGAGTAACCTGGGACGAAGTCCCCCTTCACGGCTGAACCCTTCAGCGTCACGCATTCGAGGCTGCTCCCGAAGCCCCCCTTGCAGGCGGAAACAACGAGGCTCGCGGCTTCGTCGACCAGCTTCCGGCTTGGCGGACGGAACTTCATTTCCACTCAGTCCCTGACCCGTGTTGAGTGCTTGACAATGGTTGGCGACGGTATTTTAAGGTTTCAGAACCGATTCACTAAATATTTCATGACGTACGCGATGATTGAGGCAAAAGGTTTACGTGCCTTCACGAACCAGTAACATTCATGACGCCCAAAGGAGTCCGCGACTCCGTATGAGGTACGACGTTGAGGTAACATTCCACAAGGACTTCGTTCAGGTCGAGAAAGACAAAATACTGGTCGGCTTGACGTCAAAGCCCGAAAAGGGCAAGGCAAACACAGAGTTAGTAAAGAAGCTCGCAAAGCACTTCAACGTTCCCTCCTCGCGCGTGAAGATAGTTGCGGGTCTGAAAAGTAGAAACAAAATCGTTGTAATAACCGATGAATGATGAACCTGCAAAGAGCATCATGAAAGTTTTTCTCAAAAATTATAAATCGCCAAAACGTAAAGTAGGAAACGGCGTGACTTGATTTGACGGTCAAAGCAATCACCTATTTTGAGGAGTCTGGGTCGAAGAACACCGACGAGACGCTGAGGCTCGCTCGCGAAAGAGCTTCGGAGCTAGGAATCCGGGACGTCGTCGTCGCCACGTCGCACGGCGGGACAGCCCTGAAGGCAGCCAAGGTTTTTGACGCGCAAAAGACGAACATCGTCGCCGTGACGCTGTCCGAGGGCTTCCGCAGCGAAGGGTGGACGATGACCGCCGAAGAGAGGAAAAGGCTACAGGACAGGGGCGTCAAGGTCTACACGGGCACCCTTGCGCTGGGAGGCGACGTGGGCTCAGCCTTCTCCGACAAAAGCGGCGGCGCTACCGCCAACGAAGTGGTCTGCGAGGCGCTGTACAGGTTCTGTCAGGGCATGAAGGTCGCTGTCGAAGTCGCCCTCATGGCCGCCGACGCGGGGTTAATCCCAGTCGACAAGGAAGTGATGGCAATAGCGGGCACAAGTAAAGGCGCGGACACGGCCATCGTCGTCCAGCCTGCCTGCCCGCGGAAGTTCCACGAGCTAAAAATCAAGGAAATCGTCGCCAAGCCGAGGGAAGGATAGGTTTCCGCCGCGTCCTTACAATAAAGTTTTGTTGCTTATTGGATGCTTGATGCATAAACCATATTTGCCTGTTTCTGTATCCGTTTTAGGAATTCGTCGACGCATTCAGCGACCAAAAAGAATGTTGCAGGCGAAACTGTGAGTCTAAAATCCTTTCCAAGGGCGTACTTCGTACTCACGCTTGTGGGGTTCACGCTCGTTCTCGGCATGAGTCTGCCTTCCGCGTTTCTCCCCATATTCGCCAGCCAGCTCAACCCCGATGACATTCTGGTTGGTCTCGTCTCGTCGTCGTGGTTCATTTCCAGGCTTTTCACGGAGCTGCCCTCCGGGGTCCTCGCGGACCGTTTCGGGCGGTTTAGGCTTCTTGTTTGCGGCTTGGCTGTTTCCGCGTTGGGAGCGGTTGTCTGCTCCGTGGCTAACACCATCTACGTGCTGATCTTGGGGTGGGCGCTTTGGGGACTCGGCGCAGGGTTCTTCTTCATGTGCAGCTCGACGATGATTTTCGACCTTTTCGAACCGAACGTCAGGGGGCAGGCTCTGGGAACCTTCCAGGCGTTGGAGTTCATCGGCAGCTTGATTGGGGCTCCGATCGGCAGCTTCATGGTTGAAACCAACGGCTGCAGGGCGGTTTTTGTCATCGCTTCCATTCTTCTGGTTGTCTCCTTTTCGGTCGCCTTTTTGTCCAGGACCCTGCGTCGGAACGACGCGGTGAACGCTGAGTTAACATCCATGCTGGGAATGACGAAGGTTCTGCCGAGTCGAAGGAACTGGAGCTTGACCGTTGTCTACGTCGACACTTTTTCGAGGATGCTCGTTTGGACGGGCTTCGTCGGCACCTTCTTCCCCCTCTTCGTCAACCTCAAGCTCGGAATAAGCGTCGAACTCATAGGCCTAATCGTGAGCATGCGGACACTGGGCATCATCGTCGCCACGGCAGCGTCAGGCCGACTTTCGGACAGGTTCGGGAGGAAGCCAGTGGCCGTCGTTGGTCTGATGGTTGAGGTGGGGAGCCTCTGCGCCCACTCGCTTGCCTCAACGTTCGAGGTGCTCACGCTCGTTAGCCTCGTTGAGGGGCTGGGCTTCGGTATGGTGCTGACCGCGGTGATGGTCATGCTCTCAGAGGTCGCCCCCGCCAAGTACAGGGGAGGTGCAATCGGGATGGACAGAACCTTCATGAGCCTAGGCGGACTATTCGGCCCGCTCTTGTTCATGGCGGTGTACGAGCTGTACGGCTCTATCTCCTCCTTCCTATTGGGCGCTCTAATTTTCCTGATCAACTTGGCGTTAATGCTGACGGTTAAGCTGCCTAAAGCGGCGGAAGAAGACGTGAATAGGCAACATCCCGTTTGACTGCTAAGCATGGCATTCAGGGATGAAGGAAAAACAGATATTCACAGCACAATTAGAATTAGGCATTTCGTGACGCAGGTGAAGGTCTAGTGAATTATCAGAACGTCGAGCTGTACAATACGGTTGAGCTGCTGGCGCCCGAGACTGGCGTCGGAAAATACATGACGCGGCTTCCCGAAAAGCTGAGGAGGTCCCTCAACGAAGCCGCAGAGTCTACCGCCCTCTGCGCCGCGGGAGCCGAAATTAGGTTCAACGTCGAAGGCAAGTCGGCGAAGGTCACCCTGTCCAGCGACGGGCTGGGGATGGCTGAGGTCTTCCAAGGCAACTTTCACGTCTCCTGGCAGATGATTGACACGCGACCCACGGAGTTCAACGTGAGCCTGCCAGAGAACATGAACTTCCTGGAAAAGGTCACAAAGGAGAGGGGGCTGCCGTTCGACCCGCGCCTGACGAGAATTATCCTGCCGTTCTACGCTCCGATAAGATTAATTGGCGTCGAGGGCGAAACCTCGCTTCCCCGAAAGAGCCAGACGCCCAAGACGAAGTACCTCGCGTACGGCTCCTCAATCACGCATGGCGCATCTGCTCTGAGGCCAACTGGCTCATACGCCATGAGAACGGCTCAGCGCCTCGGCGTCGACCTGATTGACCTCGGCTTCGGCGGCGGAGCCCACTGCGAGAGCCAAATCGCCGACTACATCGCGGACCGCGGGGACTGGGACTTCGCGTCTCTGGAACTAGGCATAAATATGATTGGCGGATTCTCGACCGAGGAGTTCACGAAGAGGGTCGAGTACCTCATTGAGAGAATCGCAAAGGCGCACCCTGACAAGTGGGTGTTCGCCATCGACATCTTCACCTACGCCGACGACTACAACCCAGCCGCCAAAAAGCAGAACGAGTTCAGAAAAGCAGTCGAGAACGCTGTGAGGAAGCTGGACATGCCCAAGCTCGTCCACGTCGATGGGAGAGAAATACTTAAGGAAACTTCGGGACTCACGTTCGACCTCGTCCACCCAGCAGCGGCGGGCATGGAAGAAATGGCGTGCAACCTGTCCAGATTGATAAGGAAAAAGATGGGAAAAGAGTTAGGTTGAATTCACTGTTTGTTGAAGACCCTTTTTCCGATTAGCCCGCCGACCGCTCCGAGCGCCCCGCAGATTGCCGCAGAGACGGCGGAGAACATGAGTATCGCCATCACGATGTTTATGTCTGAAAATACTTGAAGCGCTCCGTCGACGTTCATCGCGAATGAAGCAGCCAGCGACAACACGAAGCTTAGGAGAAAGCCCCTTTTAGCGCCCGTTGCCACAAGCCCTACTAGAAAGAATGTCGCGAAGAACAGGATTGTCTGCGGACCCTCCATGCCCATGGACCTTAGTGCCATGACGACGGCGGATAAGGCGACTCCGACGATTACGGCGTAGACGATTTTATTATCCAACGTGCATCCTCCAAACGTTCTAAAGGTACCAACAGACCGCTTCTGGTTAATAAACTTTCCAACCACTAAAAAAATCATTGCAGGTCTCTGGGTCCTCAGGTTCGTAGTTCAATAACTGAGTTAAAACCCGTTTCTATCCTTTCTATGTCCTGTCCAGTCCGCCGTTTCACAACCAATTACTCTTTGGAGAAGTAAAGTCAATGCGAACAGGGATGAAGCAGGAATCGCTGAAGCAGGTGCCCCTCGGGAGGAACGGCAAGCTCGTAGAGGTGAAGCTGTTCACGGACGGCGCGTACTATTTCGTTTACAAGGGGGGCACCGTCTTCAGGCTTACAAAAATCGACCTCAAAACCGAAGAAGACGAAAAACGCGGAAAGCAGCCAGCCCCGAAACTGTAAAAACGTTTAATGCCAAACTTATTTTGACAAAGGACCAAACCAAACAACGTGCAATTGGACACAAAAAGAAGAACAAACCAGAGCACAAACAGACAACAGAAGAGCCACGGAAATTTGCGCTCCAAAACAACAGAAAATTTGCGCCGCAAATCAGACGAGGTTGTCAGCGACGTTGTTTGATGATGATAATTGAAGAACGGTTGATAATCGAATCAGATAGGGTCTTGCGGGCTATGGGATGATAGACAAAATCTGAAAGCCGATGTTACACAAAACAGACCAGATACAAAAAGAAAGAACATCCGAATATTCGTCATTAGCTTTTAACGGTTTTCACGGCTTCCCAAAGCAGCTGCTCCACGAACTCGGAGAAGGAAAGCCGTTCGTCCCTGTTCAGCTTCTTCCTTGCCTCCTCGTACCAGAGCTGGTTCAGCCTCCTCAAGAGCCCCTCCGAAAGCGAGAGCGACTTCGACCGCTTCTTCGGGAAGCTCACTCCAGCGCCACCTCCACGGGCAGCCTATCACTGAAGAACGGCGGACTGTGCAACCCGCAAACATAAACCACGTTGACCGACGACTCGCCTTTTTCTGCTTGAGACAAAAGGTCCCACGACGGGTCGTCCTCGTTCCTGTACGTTTTCGGGTCCAAGTCTGGTGCGTAGGGTTCCATCGCCGAACCGCATAACGGACAAATCTTATAACAGTCGCAAGTCACGACGACGGGAACGGGGTTGTCCCTGCGAATAGTCTTCCCGCAGCCTCCGCAGACTCCCTGAACCATGCCCAAACGAGACCCTCCCATAACCGTTAAGGAAAAAAAAGGGGAACTTAATGCCGTAATTGCCGTTTCTTTAGCAGTTCACGATTCTGGCGACGGCGTCCTTCCGAAGCGTCCCGAGCCCGTACCTGACCGTGCAGATTACGCCCTGGTTCAGCCGCTCCTCGTAGGGTTGCGTCAGGATGTCCCTCCGCATGAGCAGCACCGCAGCCTTCGAGGTGTCGACGAGGTGAACCTTCGCCGAAGAGCAGAGGTCCGACTCGACGATTCTGAACCCGAGGTACGTGTCGCCCAGTACTCCGCGGCCAACGTCGACGCTGTTGCCGAAGTAGAAGCTGTGGATGAACTTGTCGTCGTTCCAAAGGTCCGCAACCTGGTCGGGGTGAACCAAAGCCACGTCAGGCGAGTAACCCGCCTTCCGCACCGCAGTCCAAGCCTCAACCAAGTCCGCCCAGCCCAGCTTCCCCGCAACCTCCGCAGAGATTTCGGCACCGCCAGCGAGGTCGCCCGCGGAGATGCCCTCGTACAGCGAAACAGCGTCCCTTGTGAGCTGCTCCTCCAGCAGCTGCGCAGCGTCCTTCACCGCCCTCTCGATCACGTTGAAGGGCACGTCCTCAAGGTAGGCTTGACTAAACAGAGCGTCGTACCCGTACTCGTAGCCCACGCTCACGTCCACGGCGTCGAAGTGCTCAGGAGTCTGCAGCGGCGGACCGTCGCTGACCCGCCACGCAGCCCCGCGCTTGCTCAAGTAGAAGCGGACCTTCGGGCTCCCCGTCGGGACGACCCACACGATGTCGCGGCCCACAGCCATCTTCTGCGCAGCTTCCACGGCGAGGTCGTAAACCTTACCCAAAGCCTGAGCAGCGTCGCTGAGCACGTACTCCTTCATGGTCCTCTGGAAAAGCACGTTGCCTCTAGCTTTACCGACGAACGAATCTTCCCAAGCGCTCTCGCCCAGGTCAGGGTCCCGCATCACGGCCTCCTTCAGGACGTTACGATAATCCATTACTCCGTTGCTCATCTTCCGCACCCTCCTATGCTCCTGCGCCATGAACGTCGGGGCACACGAGAACGATGAACTCGTCGTTAGCCTCGCCGGCGCTCATCAACGCGCGCCCACCCGACTTGCCTTCGTCCGCCGCCAACGCCGCGACGGCCCTGCCCTCGTTGTCCGTCTTGACCCCTGCTCCTGCGGATACTGCTCCGCCTGCATACATTTTGGTCACGCCTTGAACGCAGACGGGGATGTAGTCACCGCTGCTTCCCGCCTTCAGAGCCGTGCCAAAGACGGGTTCGCCCGAGTCGGCCTCGTGGACGAGTGGGGGCCAGTTTTCGCCAGCCGTCACCGTCACGAAGCGCCCCTTCCTCACGTTGTCCTCGTCGCACCTGCACGTCAGAACCAGAGAGCTCGCCGAGACCAGTTCTCCGAGAACTGCTTCCGGAACAAGGTCCTCAGCAGCCAACTTGCGCTATTCCTCCCTTTCCGTAGATTGTTTGTTTGCCTCCGCCGTTCCTTCGCGGCAGAAGGCGTCACGAAAGTGACAATAATCCGTGATTAAGAAAACCGTTTGAGCCTCAAGCAATCCCCGCGTTCTCCCCTGTCCCGCGGTCCTCAAGCCTGCGGATGAAGTCCTTCAGCCTGCGGTTCTGCAGCTCCGCCCCGTAGCTCCAGTGCTTCGGAACCCGCTCGTAGCAGACCTTCCTGAGCTCAGCCAAAACCTCTCCTCGGCTCACGAAAACTTCATCACGGACCGCGGAAGGCTCGACGACGGCTTCACCCAGATGCTGAACTACTCGTCGGCTTTGCCCTTTGGCTTCCTTCAGCCTCTTCACGATGGCTTCCCAGACCTGAACCGTCGCCGCTGGGTCCCCAGGCTCATACGCCTTCAGGAGCGACAGCCCCGTGAACGTTATCCCACGCGGGGCGACGCCGTTGACCTTTTGGAGGTTGTCCCACTCGTACTCGACGCTGCAGTGCTTGACGGTTCCGTCCTTTACCCAGCCGAACACCTTCGGGTCAACGAGCTCAGCCACGAACTCCACCGCGCCGTCGGCGTACCACCCGTCGGCGACCCTGCCGCTTAGAGGCTGACCGTGGTCCAAGAGAAGCGGAACGCCCCTCAACGAGTCCGCAGCCCTCTTCAGCTCGTCCTCAAGGTAGACTCGGACGCCTGGCCACTCCTCAGGATGGACGGTCTTGACGGGGTGGATGGCCTTCCCGATTATTACGCTGTCCTGCTGGGGAGAAACGTCGCCCTCCCAGCTGAAAAGCTTCGTTGAAGACTCGTTTTCCAACCTAGCCTTAAGGGCGCCGCATATCCGCTTCGCGCTTTCCCAAGACTTGCCCTGCGACACTAAGTCCCTGACGCAGGCGTCGAAGTTTTCCCACTTTCCGAACGGCATAGGGCATCAGGAAACCCTTGGGACCGTCTCGGAATAAAAGCCGTATCATAGAAGACACATAAATCAAAAGCATTTCAGAAATAACATCATTCAAATTTTTTTCATGACCGCAGCTTAAAAAAAACAACTGCAAGGGGAAAAGATAGAAAAGGAGGCTTTCCTTGAATCGCGCCTCTTTCGCTCGGTTGTTACACGTATTTTTGGCAGGTGCGGCAGTACCATCGGTTGTACTGTTGTATCAGCTCAAGCGGCTGTCCGCACGTGGGGCATCGAGGAATCTGCGGCTGAGGCTGCGGCGGTGGCTGTGGGGCTGGAGTAGGCGCATACGCTGGAGTTGGAGTTGGATAGTAAGCTGCTTGGGGAGGTATTGGTGCCTTGGCTATCAATCCGTAAATGAAATAGATAAATCCAATAAATGCTACTGCGCTGCCAACGTAATATATAATATCGTCTACCCAAATAGGAAGATTTGTAATGTATGGTGGTATTCTATCTATAAAACCGAAACCAGCAATAATCCCGCCAACTATCCACACTATGAAGCCGCGTATCACTGCTTCTTTTCTCATAATTTTTCGCCGAAAATAATTTGCATAATAATCTATTTATACCTTGTTAGCACACAAACCGCGCAATGAAACAAAAAGTTACCAAAAAAATAGCTTGGCCCTCAGATTTCTAGGTTAGTTCCATCGTCATCAGTATCTCATCCGCGTACTTGCCGTCCTTGAAGAACTCCCTGGGGATTCTACCCGTTTCCCTGAAGCCCACCTTCTCGTAGACGTGCTTGGCCCTCGGATTCGTCGAGAAGACGCTCAGCTTGATGACCCTCAGCCCGATTTCCCTCCCGTGCGCAATCAGAGCCCCGAGCATCTCGGTGCCGATTCCCACGTCCCTGTAGCCAGCCCTGATGGCGATGCCGATTTCGCCCACGTGCGCCGCGTACCCGCTTTTTCGGCTCAGCTCGGAGTTGGCGACGACCTTGCTGTCGACCTCCGCCACCAACGCGAAGTCCTTGTCGTTCTCCAGGTTCGCCAACAGGCGCCCCAGCCACTCCGCCTCCTCCTGCCTCGTGGGCTTCTTGTTCATCGTGATGTCGGCGCCTTCGTCGACGAGTGAGCCGATGAACTCCAGAAAGTCGTCGAGGTCTTCCCACTTCGGCGTCCTGAGGACAACGTTGCGCCCGTCCTTGGCGACGAATTTTTTGATTATTTTGCCTGGCTTCATCGTCTTCGCCCGTAAATTAACCAAAAGGAGTTGCCTTTAGGCAATAAAAGATTAGCTTCAACGAACGTTCACGCCTAAAAAACTGGTTTCGAGCCTTTTTGAATAAAAAGGTTCAAAATAGTTAAATACGCGAAGGCTTCTATTTCGCAGCCGAGGGGAGCCGGGTTCGACCTGGCTGAGAGGACGGTTGAGTGGACCGTCGACCCTTTGAACCTGATCCAGACAATACTGGCGGAGGGAAAAGAAAATGAGCAAAGAATCGACGAACGTTAAGGTACTCGCGGAAGGAGCAGTCGTCGTAGCACTGACCGTGATTCTGAGGGACATTCTACCGCCAATCTATCATCTGCCGGAAGGCGGCTCCGTAACCGTCGCGGGCATGGTGCCTATCATCTGGTTTGCCCTAAGACGGGGCTTGCGGGCAGGAGTAGAGGCAGGCGCCGTCTACGGGCTGGTGAACATGGCTCTCGGCGGATACATCGTTGACCCGGTGCAAGCAATAATCGACTACCCGTTAGCCTTCGGAGCGTTGGGTCTAGCTGGGTTGTTCCGAAGGTACCCCGTAGTCGGCGTCGCAGTGGGAATCTTCGGAAGGTTCCTGGCGCACTTCGTTTCGGGCTTGTGGTTCTTCTGGATGTACGCGCCTGAGGGCATGAACCCGGTCGTCTACTCAGCGGTCTACAACGGCGGCTACTTGCTCGTGGAGCTCGTGATAAGCGCCGTCGTCATCTTCGTCCTTGACAAGCGGCAGCTGCTCAAATTGTACCTGTAAGATAGACACTGGTTCGAAGCCACCTTTCGCAACGCGAGATTCGGAAAGACTCAATAAACATATAACTCCTTTTCGGTAGAGGGATTCATTGTAAAACCGAATTTGAAGGGTGGAAGCAGCCTTTCGCCGTCATCCACGTGACTTCCTCGTCCTCGCCATCATGGTAACATTCTTAGCTGTTTTCCCAGCCAGCCACATCCGAACAGCCCACGCGGTGACTCCCGCGTTAGTTACGGGAATAGTAATGGACGAGGAGGGTCAACCGCTTGCGGAGGCGAACGTTTCCCTCGTCACCTACCGGGGCGTCCTCGTGATGTCGACTTTGACTGACTCGCACGGAATATTCGACCTGTACGTCTACGAGTCCGGCACGTTCACTGTCGTCGTCCTGTGCGACCTGTCTGAGACCCCCGGGATGGACTACATTCCCCAGACGTGGAGCGTGACGCTTTCAGCCGGCTCAACGTCGTCGAAGCAATTCAACCTCGAAAAGGGCGCCACCATCTACATGCAGGGCGAAGTGAGGCACGTCGAAAGCAAAAGGCCGTCGGAGGCGGTTTCCTTCTACATTCAAGCATCCACGTCAGGAGGGTCAACCAGTGCCACGCAGTGGGTGGGAGTATCCTCTTGGACCATCAACAACTACATTTCGTATGTTGTGATGGCTTCGCCTGGTGACTACGGGGTCATGGGAGTTTTCGGCTTCGACGAAAGGTACATCGTGGTCCCGGCGAACGTCAAGGTCCAAATCTACGTCTTAGCAGCCTTCGAAGGCGAAGACCCGTACACCGGCGCCCAAAAAAGCTTCACCTACGGGTTCATGGTGCAAGGCGAAGCTGGCTACTTCAGGCTGTCCCAGGGCGAATATTTAGACTTTAACTTAGAGGAGACCGTCATCCTCTCGAACATCGAGACCGTGAAGAGCCTGATGGGGACAACGTTCTACCAGCTTGAGGACTGCTTGGACGCTGGCTTCCTGGTCGACGTCGAGAGGCGAGAGCTACTGAACTCGTACACGTCCGTCAGCGAGGCCACGCTCTTGTTGAACAAGGAGTCCTACGCGGAGTCATTCGCCAAGACGCGGCACGCCTACCTCACAGTCATCAAGACCAAGGATTTCCTTCAAGCGCTGACGGAGTCCAGCCTTCAGTCAGCCATCGCCCTGCTTTTCCTCTATTCGTTCGTCGCCGTGGCTGCCTCCTACCTCATCTCGGAAAAGAAAAGCGTCCTACAGATACTTGGTAAAAAAAGGAGCCTCGAGTTACCAGTTACCACGCTCATCGGACTAGCGTTCTACGCGTTGCTTGTCGGATTCTTCTATTACATTTTCCCGGGGTGCCACCTCGTTTCCCAGCTCCAGTTCTTCTCAATCACAATTCTCGCTCTGATAATCGGGCAAGCCGCAATCATCATTCCGCCAAAGCTGAGGCGCGAGAAACCCAGCGAATACCGTTCAATCCAAATTAAAAGCGCCCTCGTCACAGCCTTCTCCCTAAGCAGCCGCAACCTGAGAAGGAGGAGGTTGCGCACCACGCTCAGCCTCATCAACATCATGGTGCTGGTCTTCGGCTTCATAACGTTGACCTCGATTTCGCCCGGGTACGGTCTGGTGGTGCGGCAGCTCAGCCCCGTTTACTCCGTTGACGCCGTCCTGGTCAGGGACGAATCAGGCGGAGGACTACTTCCATTCGTCACGCTTCCCGACTCCTTTTTAGATTGGCTGGAGACGCAGCCAAACGTCACCGCGGTATCGAAAAAAGCCGAAAACGAACCCATCGCTCTCATGTTTCCGCTTGACCAGCTAACCGTAGCCTCCGGGGAAAGCCTCCCGATTTTCGGCGTTCTGGGCATTGTTCCGAGTGCCGAAGCCAATGTTACGCACTTCGACGACGTCATCATCGAGGGCAGCTACCTGGAGGATGACGACCTCAGAGGCATACTCGTGACCAACTCGTCAAGGGAAGAGCTGGGCGTCCACGTCGGGGACAAGGTCTACATCTTCGACCAGGAATTCATCATCCGAGGGTTCTTCGACCCCGAAAAACTGAGCAACCTCCGGGACATTGACGGCTCGCTGATAGTTCCCTACGGCATCGAACCCTTCACCGGCAGCCTTGCCCCGCTCAGCTCGGAAGTCGTCGTAGTGCTGGTCTACGACAGAGCCGTGTCCTTGGAGCAGGCGTCAGCGTCGCGCGTGGTACTTCAGGTCAAAAGCCCCGAGGACTGCGAAGCCATAGGCCAAGTCGTCGCCTTGACCTACGAGTACAAGGTCTACGTGTCCCATCCCGGCTCACTCGTCAGGGAGGAAATGGGAGGATACTTGGAAGAGAAGAGGATGGCGATGGTTCCCCTCCTGATGACCCTCGTCATTTTCAACATCGCCGTTTCCATGATAGGCTCGGTCAAGGAAAGAAGAGACGAGATAGCGTCCCTCTCCGCCATCGGGCTGAACCCCACCCACATCGCGACGCTGTTCGTCGCCGAAGCCGCGATAATCGGCATCATCGGAGGAGGCCTAGGGTACCTGTCAGGAATCTCCGGGTACCGCTTGGCTTCGAGTTCATTACTAGGAGCCCTTGAGGTCAGGGAAAAGGCGTCAGCTGACTGGGGATTAGCTGCCATTATCCTTTCAGTGACCACGGCTATACTGGCTGCGTTAGTCCCGTCCTTGAGGGCTTCCATAATGGTCACCCCATCGCTCCTGCGGAAGTGGCGGATTGGGCAAAACGAAAGGCCGCAAAAAATCGGCCAACCATACATCGTTGATTTGCCCCTTAAGCTGATGCCCCGCGAGGTTGACTCGTTTACGAGCTTCGTGATAAACAGGATGCAGGAGTACACGAGGACCACAATCGGCAAAATCAGGCTCGAAGAAGAAACATCCATGAAGGGCGCATTTAAGAAAATATGCTTTGAATACTACATCGTGAAGGGCGGCAGAACGGACAACGAACTCGTGCTTCAACCCGGGGATGGGCCGCAGTTCAGCCTTGTCCTTTACTGCATTCCAGCCTTGCCCACGCAGCTGGACGAAGCGGTCCACGAGACAGCGTCCTTCGTGAGGAAGGTCCTCTTCGAATGGAACGCCATGACGTTTGAGGTGGCGTCAGCCTACGACCCGTCCCTCAGCCAGCTCTACAACCTGGTGAACTCCTACAACCCGACGACCCTCTACATCGTTGGAACCCAGCTTGACATCGAAACGAGGCTCGAGACCCTCAAACAGGCACTCGTGACGAAGGGCATCCGCATACCGCGGTTCATAATTTCGCAGGTGGACCCGTTCGACGTGAAGAAGGTCATAAAGGTCGCCGAAGACGTCGTCTCAAGGGCGGACGTGGTATGCGTCTCAGGGGAACCGCCAGCGATAACCTCGTCCCTAGCCACTTACGCGGCCAAGCAAAAGAAAATCGCGTGCTACGTGGTTGACAGGCGACCGACGGAAGTACGCATGAAAAACCCGTTTCAGGACTTGAGGATAGAAATCGTGACGTAAGGAAAGCTTTATAGTGATTTGGAGGAAATGTGAGATGAAAAAATACTAAGAGGGAAAAGATGCATGAATAATCCCCAAAAAAGTAGGCACCTTCGTAATTCAGTACTGGGCTGGGCAATAATTTTTTTGGTCCTCGTTTCTCAGCCGCTAATTTGCGCTGCGACAACAACAACCGAGATTCAGTGCTCAGACTACTGGCAGATCACCTACCCGGATAGCATGGTGTCCTTTACACTCGAGGTTTCGAACCCGAGCTATTACTACGACAACTACATTCTCGGAATCAGCACCCCAGGGCTCCCCGAAGGCTGGAGCGCGAATTTCTACTCGGGAACCAAGATAGTCAGAGGCGTCGGCATAGACGGGATGTCGTCCACAACTCTCACGCTGAAGGTCACAGTGCCAGAAGACGCCACCCCCGGCGATTACGAGTTCCAGGTGTCCGCTGTAGGCGATTATTCAGAGGCGTATTGCTCGCTGACCGTGACCGTTGAGAGCGAGCCAGCCGTGGAGTACGAGGTCGACGTTTACTGCTCCAACGACTGGCTGGTCACCTATCCGGGGAACAACCTCACGTTCAACATGCGCGTGACGAATAATTCCCCATACCGAGACAACTACCTGTTGAGCATCGCAAACCCCGCGCTGCCAACGAACTGGACGGCAACCTTCTTGGTGGAAGAAAAAAGGGTTCGCTCGCTGACCTTGGCTTCGGGCGAGTATGCAGACGTCGTTCTGGTTGTGGACGTCCCCGAGAGCGCATCGTACAGGGATTACGAGTTCAGAGTGAACATCGTCGGCGACTACGCGTCGGCGTCGCAAGGTCTTTCAGTAACGGTGGAACAGGTGCCGCGGAAGATAAGTTTGGAATGCCCAATAGAGGCTCAGTCGGTCCTCACCGGCGAAGAAACGTACTTCCCCATAAAGGTCGTGAACGAAGGGTCGCAAACAGAGAACATCTTCCTGACTCTGGAAAAGACCTCCGCGATAATGGTTTGGGACATTACCTTCTCCGACAGCGAGCTGACGCTTGCCCCAGGCGAGTCCGAGTGGGTGAGGCTGGTCGTGGTGTCGCCGGGCATCGTGGACGAAGGTGACTACACCATCAGCGTGGAAGCACAGACTGAGGACGGGGAGCTAACTGCTTCTCTTCAGGTGGTCACGACCATCGTGGGCAACTACCTACTCGAAATCGGAGACATATCCCCCGTCAACCCGCAGCTCTACCAAGGCGAAAAAATTAACGTCGTCATCAGAGTCCGAAACGGCGGCCAATCACCAGTAACCGGGTTGAGGCTGGTCGTGAACGCGACGGGCCTTTCGAACATCCTCGTGACGCCGATGGACATCTCGTTCCTCGAAGCCATGAGCTACGTGGATTTCACGGTCCGCGTCTCCGCTGACCCCAACCAGACCCCGGGAGACTACGTCCTCTGGATTCAGGCGCAAAGCAACGAAGCCGACACCAGCACAAGGCAATTCACGGTTACCGTCGCGTCACAGATCCCGTGGACAACCATCATAATCGCAATCGCGGTCGTCGCCACAGCCGTCGTCGTGCTAATCGTCCAGAGCATAATCAAAAGGGCAGGAGTCCAAGTAAAAATACGCAAATAGAATAATCCGCAATCTATTTTAACCATGATTGTTTAAAAAGAATAATTTGATTGAAGAATTAAGAATGAATGACCCCGTAATACGACAATTTAGGGAAACGGATGCTGAAGACGTAGTAGATATTTTTACGCAAGTTGGGCTCATTCACGATCAGAATGAACGAAAAAGGACACTTGAACGTTTACGAAAGTCAGCCAAGAAACAAGTATGGTACGACCATCACCTTGTGGCAGAGTTAAATGGAAAGGTTGTGGGTAGAGTAATCCTTGAAGCAGCTTATCCTCCATACTCTGAGCTCATAAATATTTACGTCCACTCTGCCTACCGAGGTCGAGGAGTAGGCTCCAGTCTCGTACAAAAATGCATCGAATCAGCCTCTTCCCGAAAATGTTTCATCATGTCGGTAATGACTGACCCTGTAGGGAATCTGCCAGCTCAGAGACTTTACTCAAAATTCGGTTTCAAACCTGCCATTCTAGGCAATCCATCCGTAGAGAGGGGTCACATGTGGCTCTTCCGATTTTCTGAGGAAAGCTGCGTCTCAGAGTTCCTCAAAAGGCATCCATTCGCTGAACCCGTCATATCGTCTACAAAAACGGATTTCCATGATAGAATCCTCTACAACATGGCTTTTAAAGATCCTCAAACGGAGAAAGAGTTAGCTCTATACGTTGAGGGGCAACCGAGTCAGACTTCTGAGGGAACCATGCCTAGAATGTCTGGATTTTCGTGCAAAGACATTGGACTCGAAGCTTTGGTAAGAGAGGAGTCTAAAACAATTATAAAAGGAGGAAATGCAGGATTTACAGTTTCAATTTGGAACCTCAGCTCAAAACCTCTTAGAATTGCAACTACTGTATCCCTTCCTAAAGGAACGAAACTCAACGCATCGACAAAGAATAATTTTTCAATTACAATTAGTCCAGCGAATGTGAAAAACCTTTATTACGAGTTTACATGGCCTGTAGACTGTCAACTTCCCGACTTTACGACCTTCTCAACTGTACCTGCAACTATCTTCTTAAAAGTTGAGGATTTTAATCATCCTTTTTTTGTTACAGCAGGATTTAACAAAATATAATCAGCCAATTATTTTACTATCGACGTAGTCAATTGCCATCTTATAATAATTGTCAGATAGGAAAGTTGTGTGTCTCTTTCTGAACGCACAAATTTACTTAAGACGTCCAAAAGTTGATAAAAAGTTGACAGCTAGCCCTAAGAAGGTGATTCCTGTTTGCCTGAAGACGAAAGCATGGTGGACTACGCCTCGGTCTTTCAAGACAAGGAAATAGACGACAACAAAGCCAAGGACGTAGGTGAGAAGCTCAGCGGACTCCTCAGGGTCATAACCGAAGACGCCCGCCAGTTAAGCGAGTACCTGAACGCCGAGTCAAGCATGGTCACACAGGTATGCGGGTACCTGAGCAAAATCCTGTCAGAGCTGGAACTTTCGGTTGTGTTGCCGCAGAAGACGGTTCCCGAGATGGACAAGGCTAGGGAACTCATCCTCAACACCCAGTGCCACCTCATCGTCGTGCAGAAGGACGGCAAGGTCGAGTCGAAGTCTCTGGAGAAGTACCCGCCCGAGACGATTCTGATGGTCGTGTGGGCTCTGATACCCAAGCTCAGGGAGGAAGTTAGCCTCTACATGAAGCGGGTCAGCGTCCGCCTCAACTTCCTCGAAATGGTTAACGAGGAGCTGAAGAACATCCAGAGACCCTTCGAGAACCACGACGAAAAACCCGTCGGCGAGTTCCAAGAGGACAAGGTCAAGAAGGTCCTCATCCCCCAGCAGTGACCAATGCAGATAAAGGCCAGACGTTTTCGAAGCGGACCCCAGGCTCCAGTCGAGGGCGTGTGAAATGAACAAGGTTTTCCCAGTCGAAATCCGCTACTTCCGCACGTTAAGCGACGTCGGAGCCTACGTCGACAAAGAAATCACGTGGTACGAAAGCTTCCTAAAGGACTACAACGAAAGCCTCGGCACGCTGCTGAGAGAGCAAGGCGGCAACCCCGAAGAGCTGGAGAAGCAGCTCCGCGAAAAGGGGTTAGCGAAGCAGGCAGGCGGCAAAAAGGGAGAAAAAAAGGGCGGCAAGAAGAAGGGAGCTGCCGCCTCCGACGAGTGGTTCAACTACAAGGGGCTCATGGTGTCGGCGGAGAAGCAGTGCAAAGCCGAAATCTTCTTCGAGGCGGTGGACAAGTTCAAGACGAACCTCGAACGTCTTAAAGAAATGAAGGGCTTACTTGATGAGCTGCAGAAGATCGGCTTGGGCTCGGACACGGTCTACTCAGTGTACTTTTTGGAGGGCGTCCCAGAAAAGGTCATCATCGAACCCTCGGGAAAGATTCCGGACAAGTTCAAGCTGGACATGTTCCTGTCCACGTCCATGGAATCCATCGCGGCGATGCAGGAAGCCCTCAAACGGCAGGAAAACGCCCCGAAGGAAGAAGCTGAAAAGCCAACTGAACAGAAAGCGGACGATACCAAAGAGGCTCCTGCCGCAACCCAACCCGAACAGCCAAAGCCTGAAAACAAGCAGGAAACAGCGAGTAATCCACAGAAATAGGCGAGAAGTACTTCTGAATAGTTATTTCAAAAAGTAAGTTGGAAGAAGGTATCCGAGAATTTCTTCATGAGCTCGTAGGGTGTCCTGACGACACAGTTCACTGGGAAAAAGTCCTTTATCCCGTTACTGTCGATCCCGATCCCGATCACGCTCAGTCCTCTCCTCATGGCCACTGCGACCTGCTCTCTCGTGTCCTCGACGACGCCCTTGTACCCGGTCGGGTGGCCGTCAGTAACGACGATTAAAATCTTTTCCTCCTCGTACTGCCTCTTCAGCACCTGCGAAATGATCTTGATGCCGTCAGGCAGGTACGTCATGCCGCTGTGCTCTATCCCGCCGATCCTCGAGGAAATAGTCCTGCCGTGGTTCTCAGAGAAGTCCTTGATCACGTAGAACTTGTCGCCGAAGGCGTAGATCCCCAAGGAACGATTGTCCTGGAACAGTTTCCGCGAAACCTCGGTCAGGCAAAGAACGACGTCCTTGACCTCGCCCGCGAACTGCCTCAAGCTTAGGCTCACGTCGACAAGTATCGCCCACGTCTGCCCACGGTTCCTCAGAGTGTCCTCCATGAAGATGTCGGACCGCTTACTTTTACTGGCGACCACCTGGATGGCTTCTTGGATGTCGATGACCCCCGCGTCTCGCCTGAAGTCGTCGCCCGACAAGTTATAAAAGGTCGCGAGCCTGTTCGTGATGCGCCTGATGGTTTTCGAATGGCTGGTCTTCCGACGCAGGAACTCGGTGTAGTCTTCGTCGGGGAACCTGAACTCCTTGAACCGCGTTCCCTCGCCCGCAAGCCTGTATTTGTCCAGAATTTTCTTGGCTTTCCACTCCTTCGTCGTCCAGTCCGTGAGGTTCTGCACTGCCTCGTTCTGC
>Ga0172362_10001202_pt1 | contig 22054 bp, 20 predicted proteins | sample LakKivs1_kivu2a2_FD_114534 | JGI IMG/M metagenome (GOLD analysis project Ga0172362, IMG submission 114534) | Sediment microbial communities from Lake Kivu, Rwanda - Sediment s1_kivu2a2 | ecosystem: Environmental > Aquatic > Freshwater > Lake > Sediment | place: Rwanda: Western Province, Lake... | reverse complement strand
CCGCCGCCTGTCGCGGCCTCCGAGTGGGCCGCCATCGGCCGCCGCCTCCGCGCTGAACTCGAAGGCAAGGGCGAGCCACGGGTCCTCAAGACCCGGAGCCGGAGCGAGGCCCTTGAACCGACGCCGGTCTCGACGTCAGCCCTCCGGCCCGACGAGGTCCGGTCCGAGTTCCGGCGCAACCTGGACCTGAAGCGTCCGCCGTCGCGCCCATGGGCGGCCGCGCCCCCGCCGGCGGCGGCCCCCCTGGCAATCCTTCGCCCGAAGCCGACCCGGCGCCACGCCCGGAACGCCTGGGTGGCCCACGCCATCGGCGCCGCCGCCGCCGTCTTCATCGTCTTCCTGGGCCTGACCTCCTCGCGGCTCACGCCGGACGACGAGATGAGGATCGCACCGATCGTCCTGGCAAAACCGCAGGACGTGATCATCATGGATATCCAGACGATGGACCCTGACTACAACGTGGTCCTGTACGCGGGCGACGCTGCCGACGTCGCCGCCCTTTGGGTGATTCTGAACCGGCGAGACCAGGGGTGAGGCCATGGCCGAAGACAGGCGCGTGAACGCAGTGGCGCGAACGGTGTGGATGGCGGCAGCAGCGGTGGCGCTGGCGGCCGCGAGGCCGGCGCCCGGAGCCGCCCCGCCCGCCCCGACGCCCGACGCGGTGTCCGTCACGATCCTGGGCATCCACGCAACAAATAAACCTGAACCCTACATACACCCCGCCCTTCAGCCCATCGCCAATGAACTCCGGCGGTCGAAATACAACAGTTTCGATCTTGTGGCTAGCCAGCCAAAGACTCTGTCGGCCGGTGAAAACATGAAGTTCCCTATGGAAGGGTATGAATTGCAAGTGACCGTCGAGAAGATCACGGCCGACGCCGTCCAACTGGCCATCACCTGGAGCCGCCAGGGCCGGGTCCTTCAACAGGTGCGGATGGCCCTGCGAAAGGGGAAGTATTTCCTGACGGGCGGGTGGGAACTGAAGGACGGTGCGCTCCTGGCCGCCATCGCCGCACGCTAGAACGACTCATCGCGCGGCCGGTTCAAGGAATCCTCGAGCATCGCCGTCATCTGCCGCATGCGGTCCCCGACGTCGGCCCAGAGGCGCAGCACTTCGTTCATTATCCGGGTCCACAGGAGAAGGAGTCCCGCCAGGACGAGGCCGCCCACGAACGAGGCGATGCCGACCAGCGACCGGCCGCCCACCGACAGGACAATCAGGGCCGTCAGGCCGCCCAGGAACATGAGCACCGCCAGCGCGATGCCGACGCCGAAGACCGCCGACGCCAGCGTCCGCATCATCCCGTAAGGGCTGGTGCGCGACATCAGGCGGCCGACCGCCGTCGTCGAACGCGTCGAGGAACGAGAGCCGTTCCGGACCGCCGACGGACGGTCATTGGCGGAAATCACCACCGGCGTGATCGGCAGGTCCGACGGCGTCGCGGCCGGCTGAGCCGCATCGGAACCGGGAGAAGCCGCTCCCGGTATCTTCACGACGGCGCCGCAATCCGGACATCGGGCCTTGTGACCTGCGGCCGAGTCCGGCGCCGCGATAGTCTTCTGACATCCCGGGCACTTTGTGGTGACGGACATGCGTTGGACCTTCAATCCCCGTCAGCCAGTCATTCTACATCAAGGATTAAGATAATGCAAATAAAGCCGGATTGAAACACGCCCGTCCAGGCTTGCCGCTCCGGCACGGTCACGTGCCGAGCCGTGGCCGGCTATGCGGCCCGTGGAGGGGCCTGAAGGTCAGCGTTGCGGCTGGAGGTGGCTCTCGACGAAGTCCATCACCTTGCGGCGGTCGTCGTCGCTGATGTCCTCGAACGCCAAGCCGACCTCGAACAGTTCCGGATCAATCCGCGACGGACGGCACCAGGAGATGCGTCCGCGGCAGGTGACGACGTCGGGGGCGTCCGGCAGGCTGAACGTCAGGGTCGGCCGCGACCCTTCGCGCATTGGGTCGGCCATCAGGACACACATGCCGCCTGCCGAGATGTTCAACGTCGGGCCGATCGCTTCCACCGTGATCCGGGTCGTGATGCGAGGCTGACCTCGCTGTTCCGTGCGTAGCATGAGTGGTCTCCCGCCGCCGCCCTCACCCTAAAAGGGCCGCCCAGGCAACAGGCTTTATCGGAATCGCGCCGCCCTCGCCTGTAGCCAAATCCTGGCATTGCGGCTTTCGGCCGGCCGTGCTACAGTCTGGTCATGCTCGCGACCGCCCATCTCATCCGTCCCGTGCGTCTGGGGCAGATCGCGCTCGCCGGAAACCTCGTCCTGGCGCCGATGCACCATCGGACGCACCTGGCGATGAGGCTCATGGCTCGCCGGGCCGGCGCGGCCCTGGCGCACACCGAGATGGCCACGCCCGAGGACCTCCTCGGTCGGAGCGGTCCGCGCAAGGGCGGCAACCTCCTCGCCACCTCGCCCGAGGACCGGCCGCTCGGCGTCCAGATCCTGCCGCGCGAACACGGCCCACTCGCCGAGGCCATCGCCCTGTTGGCCGAGCGCCGGGCCGGAGACCTCGTGGACCTGAACTTCGCGTGTCCGAGCCATCGCGTCGCCGGTTCCGGACGCGGGGCCGCCATGCTCCTCGAACCGGAGGAGGCCGTGCGGCTGGTCGAGACCGCCGTCCGCGCCGGGCCACTGCCCGTCACGCTGAAGATGCGCTGCGGCTACACCGACTCGGCGGATCATCGCGACCGGGCCATGGAACTGGCGCGCGGAGCGGTCGCGGCAGGGGCCGTCGCCATCACGCTCCACGCCCGCACCGCCGTCCAGCAGTATCACGGCCAGGCCGACTGGACGGTCATCCGCCGGTGGGCCGAGCAATTGCCCGTGCCGGTCTTCGGCAGCGGCGACCTGAGGTCGCCCGAGGCGGTCATCGAGATGCTGCGACTGACGGGTTGCGCGGGGGCCAGCCTCGCGCGCGGCGCCGTCGGGGCGCCGTGGATCTTCCGGCAAACGATGGAACTCGCCGCGAGTGGGTCCTACGCGCCGGTCACGCCGGCGGAGCGGGCCAGAGCGCTCTTGGAACACTATGAGGGTCTCGTGATTCAGTACGGGCCTCAGGGGGGCCTACGAATGTTCTGCCAGGTGGGCCGGATGTACGCGCGCGGCATTGCGGGCGCGGCCGAGGCCCGCGTGGCCATCCAGAACGCCCGCAGCCGCGACGACATCCTGCGGATTGTCGAGCGCTGGTTCGGCGAGGCCTGATGCCGCGGTCAGCGGGATGCGCTTTCGCCTTCGTCCGGGCTTCGCCCCGGCGTAGCGGGGCTCCGCCCTGGCGAAGCCGGGCCGGCCTCTTCGGATTCGTCCGGTTCGGGCGATTCGGGCTCGGGTTCCGCGGCTGCGGGTTCCTCGACCTTGTGCTTGCGCGACCGCTTGTGGACCACGATCATGATGAAGAGGATCACGAGGCCGAGGAACGCGATGCCGGCGACCACGAGGGCGCCCGGCGAAGGCGGTTGAGCGCCGGCGTCGGCCGGCGGAGTTTCGGAGGCCAGGAGCGGAGAGGCCACACAGCCCAGCGCCACCGCTAAGGTCACAAGGCCACATCCGTCACCACTTGTCGTGCGTCGCACCGAAGTGCCCCCTTTCCGTGGCCGCTCGCTGGCGCTCGCGGCTAATTTTTTTGCCGCTTGCTCGCGCCCTGCCCGCCGTATCCTTGGCGTAGTCGGGTTGCGGCTGGTCTTTCAGTCGCCGTAGCCGTCGGGATGCGCCTGGTGCCAGCGCCAGGCGGTCGAGAGAATCGCTTCGAGGTCAGGATATCGCGGTTTCCAGCCGAGCGTGCGACGGATGTGCTCGCTCGAAGCCACGAGGACCGCCGGGTCGCCCGCGCGGCGCGGGCCTTCCTTGGTGGGGATGGGCCGGCCGGTCACGCGGCGGGCAGCCTCGATCACCTCGCGGACGGAATACCCGGCGCCGTTGCCGAGGTTAAAGACGAGGCCTTTCCCCGGCCGGATGGCCTCGAGCGCCAGGATGTGGGCCTGAGCGAGGTCATAGACATGGATGTAATCGCGTAGGCACGTGCCGTCGGGCGTCGGGTAGTCCGCGCCGAAGATCGCGACGGCGTCGCGACGGCCCAGCGCCGCCTGAAGCACGATCGGCACGAGGTGCGTCTCCGGGTCGTGGTCCTCGCCGAGCATAGAGTCGGGGGCCGCCCCGGCCGCGTTGAAATACCGAAGCGACGCATAGCCGAGGCCATAGGCGGCGGCGTAGGAGGCCAGGGCATGCTCGAAGTCCAGTTTCGTTTGTCCGTAAGGGTTGATCGGCGCGGTCGGGTGGTCCTCCGTGATGGGCGTCCGGACGGGGTTGCCGTAGGCGGCGGCGGTGGAAGAAAAGACGATCCGCCCGACGCCGGCCTGGCGCATGGCGGCCAGGAGGCGGAGGCCGGCGACCGTGTTGTTCCAGTAATATTTCTCGGGGTTCGCCATGCTTTCGCCGACGGCGCAGGACGCGGCGAAATGGACGACGGCGTCGAAACCGCCCGCGAGGGCCTCGGCCAGGCGGCGCTCGTCCGCCAAATCGCCTTCCATGAGAAGCCCCTCGGGGACAGCGGCAGCGTGGCCTTCCGAGAGGTTGTCATAGACGCGGACCTTGTGGCCGGCCTCCAGGAGCAGTCGGACCGTGTGGCTGCCGATGTACCCGGCGCCGCCCGTGACGAAGATGTTCATGCGTCGCACTCCTTCGACCGGCGGCCGCGCCGCATGAGGAGGGCGCGGCCCTCTGGCGCAGACGGACTTCCTGCCGGAAGCGCATTATAATCGGCCAGGGCGGGGGCGCCAACCGAAAGGGTCAATTTGCCGGCGCGGGGCCGAGCCGGGGGGGCGCTCCGGCACCGGTCGCCGGCGCGGGGGGCGAGGCGATCGGCGGCTCGAACTCCGGCACGACGCTCTTCAAGGCCCGCTTGACCTCATCGGCCGAGGCGCCGTTGGCGACGGCCTCCAGGCGGCCGAGGGCCTTCGCGACGTCCTCCACGGCGCAGTAGCGGCTCTGCCAGACGAAAATCTTGCGGTGGGGCGTGGGCAGGACGTCTTCGCCGGTGATCCGTAGTTCCTCGAAGAGTTTCTCCCCCGGCCGCATCCCCTGGAACTCGATCTTGACATCAATATCGGGGCGGAAGCCCGACAAGGTGATCATGTCGCGCGCCAGGTCGACGATCCGGACGGGGGTCCCCATGTCCAGGAGCATGATGGCGCCGGACTTGCCCATGGCACCGGCCTGGATCACGAGTTGGGCGGCCTCCGGGATCGTCATGAAGTAGCGGCGCATCTCGGGGTGCGTCACGGTGACCGGCCCGCCGCGCGCGATCTGCTGGCGGAAGATCGGCACGACGCTCCCGGCCGACCCGAGGACGTTGCCGAAGCGGACGGAGACGAAGCGCGTGGCGGCGCACTCCGGACGCGTCGAGAGGCTCTGGCAATACATCTCCGTGACGCGTTTCGTGCATCCCATGACGCTGGTGGGGTTGACGGCCTTATCGGTGGAGATGAGGACGAAGGCGTCGGCCTTGTACTGTGCGGCCAGGTCGGCGACGTTCTTGGAGCCGAAGACGTTGTTCTTGATGGCCTCGCCGGGATTGTATTCCATCATTGGTACATGTTTATGTGCCGCTGCATGGAAGACGACGGAGGGGCGGTACCGGAGGAAGACGTGGCCGAGGCGGGGCCGGTCGCAGATATCGGCGATGACCGGCGCCACGTCCAGGCCCGGATGGGCCTCGCGCAGTTCGCGCTCGATGCCGAAGAGGCTGTTCTCGGCCTGTTCCACCAGGATGAGTTGGCGCGGCTTGAAGGCGACGGCCTGGCGGCAGAGTTCGGACCCGATGGACCCGCCCGCACCGGTCACCAGGACGACCTTGTCCGTCAGAAACTGGCCGATGCCCTCGGTGTCGAGCGTGACGGGTTCGCGGCCCAGGAGGTCGTTGATGTCCACTTCGCGGAGGCGGCTGACGTCGAGGCGGCCGTCAATCAGGTCGGCCATGCCGGGGATGATCCGGAAGGTCATCTTCTGGCCCTTGCAGATTTCGATGATCCGCCGGAGTTCATCGCGCGTAGGCCGCGGCAGGGCAATGATGACTTCCTCGGCGTTCTGTTTCCGGGCGACGGTCGCCAGGTCCTCAACGCCGCCCAGCACCGGCACGCCGTGGATCCGGATGCCGCGTTTCCTCAGGTCGTCGTCCACGAACGCGACGACGTGGTATCGCTCGACCGGCAGCCGGTAAAGTTCCCGCAGGACACCCTCGCCGGCATTGCCGGCGCCGACGATCAGGACGCGCGTCAGGCCGGCCGGGCTGATCGGCCGCGACCCTTCGCGCACGACGCGCACCAGGAACCTCAGGCCGCCCGCCAGCGCGATCGTCGCCGCCCAGTCAATGATCAGCACGGTTTCCGGCACCGGTATCCGCAGCGCCACGAGGCCGTAAGCGTGGAGCGCGCGGCAGAGGTAAACGCCGCCCAGGATCACCGCCGTCGAGATATGGCTGGCCTTGAACGTCTCAATCAGGTCCTGGACGCTCACGTATTGCCACCAGCCGGCGTACAGGCGGAAGTAGCCGAACACGATGAGTTTCACGAGGAGCACAAAGGCCAGCAGCGCCCAGAAGGCGCCCCAGACCGACTCGGGGACGCCCACATCTTCCGGCAGGACCGGCAGGGTATCGGAGATCGGCGCCGCTGCCGGCGGAATCCGGAACTCGTACCGCAGGCCGTACGCCACCCAGAGCGAGAACGCAAACAGCATCAGGTGGACCGCGGCGATATAGAGATGGCGCGCCACAGGACCCAACCGGGATGACCTGTGAGCCGCAATTTGCTCCGCCATAGGCGTCCCTTGAGCCCCTGGTCATCGCCCCCGCGACGCAGGAGGTGGTGATCGGTCATGTGGCGCGGGCCGCCCCCCACTCACCGCGAACCAGGCAACGGTCGCCCTTCGGCCGCCCTCCGGACCGCCGCCCCAGGCAAAACCTGTGCTCTTACGATAAATCGGCGGGGTCCGAGGCCATTCTTCATCGAATGCTTCGCCCCACGATCAGACAGGACCCCCGGCATGCCGATTTCGGATCGCACCCCGCCGACAAAGCATACGGCCCGAGCGCCTCCGCGTCAACTAAATGCGTCAGTCCCCGCGCCGCAGGCCCGGCAGGGAATCTTCGAACGGCGAATATTGAACAAGAAACACCCAACGCCGAAAGATGAAGTGAACGGCAACGGACCCCCTCCCACCGCCTTCCCACATCGTCAAACCATCTTATACCGAAAGGAGGGCCTGGTTCATGCCTCACCGCGATCGTTCTTGCGGGCTGTCTTGATGCTGGCCACGAAGATCGCAATGACCTCGTTGCATTCGGCCATGAGGGGCGCGATCCGACTCGATTCCGAAAGCATGGACTTTCGCTGGATCAGAAGGAGCCAGACTCGCGTTTCGCGAAGTTCTTTCAGGGCAACCTTCAACTTATGGATGAAATCGGTGCGAGACTCGGCGCTCTGGGCCTCTGCGTAATTGGCAAGAGGCGACGTTCCGCAACGGATCAACTGACCGGCAATATGAGCGCCCGCGCGAGTGGGCGGCAGTTGCTCGACAACGTCCACAATTCGGGCCGTGAAGTCAATAAGCCGCTCCTCAAGGTCGAACTTCCGTCTCGCCGCGTGGCCGGTCATCCCGTCCTCACATCCGCCTCCGATAGTTGTGTTTTTCTTTGCGGTTTTCACTTCAGCATTCGATGTTGGGTGTTCCTTGTTGGATATTTGTTGTTGCCTTACAGGCGGAACTTGCCGTCGGCCTGGAGCACCTTTCCGTCCACCTCGATCCGTCCGCCCGCGCGAAGATCGCAGATCATGTCCCAATGGAGCGCCGACTCATTTCTGCCGCCCGTCTCGGCGTAACTGCGGCCGAGCGCCAGGTGCACCGAACCGCCGATCTTCTCGTCGAAGAGGATGTTCTTGATGAACCGCGCGATGCCGTAATTCGTTCCGATGCCGAGTTCCCCGAGGCGCGGCGACCCCGCGTCCATGGTGATCATGTCCTTGAGGAACGCCGCATTCTTGGCCGCCGTCGCCCGGACGACCTTCCCCTTCTCGAACTCGAGGCGCACGTCCGTCACTTCCTTGCCGCGGTAGCAGACCGGGTAGGTGTAGCGGATGCATCCCTCGGCGCTCGTCTCGACGGGGCCGGTGAAGATCTCGCCGTCGGGCATGTTGTGCGATCCGTAGGAACTGATGAACCGCCGCCCCTTGACGCTCATCGTAAGGTCCGTGTCGGGAGCGACGATGCGGAACCGGTCGGCCCCGCGCAGCCGAGCGAGAACCTTCGCCTGAAAGACCTTGGCTTTGCGCCACTCGGCCACCGGGTCGCGCTTGTCCAGGCGCATGGCGGCGTAGGCGAACGCCTCGAACTCTTCCAGCCCCATGCCCGCGTCCTGGGCGTACGCGGCCGTCGGATAAAGCGTCAGCGTCCACTCGTTTTTGCCGAGCATGAGTTCCAGAAGCGGGCGGCGGGCCATCTCGGCCAGGCGCTGCCGCTTCGGCGCCACGCCCGCCAGGGCCTGGGTGTTGGTCTCGGCCATGATGTTGATGTAATGGTCGGCCTCGCGCGACGCCGCCAGCGTGGAGCGCGGCATGAACTTGAGTTGCTCCGGCCCGGCCTCGGCGAAGAAGACCTCGCTTGCCGCATCCGGCGCCATCCGGTACATCGGGTGGCCGCCCGCCCGGAGGACCTCGCGCCCGCATTCGAGGATCAGGGGCTCGGCCGCCGCCGGACCGTTGATCAGGACCTTCTGGCTGCGGCGGACGTTGCGGCTGTAGCGCACCAGGACGCTCGCCAACCGACTCACACGCGCATCGCTCATTGTGCTACCTCCGTATGGTTTTGCTTTGGTAAATTGCACTGTGCGCGGCGGGTGCTGAAACCCGCCGCGCGAATAACCAAAGTTTTTGCGCGGTGGGTCTCCGTACCCACCGCGCCGGTGGTCCAACGGTACGAACCACGCCGCGGCTCAAGCCGGCGGCGGGCGGCCGATCATCAGTGCGAGCGCCTCGGCCCGCGTCGCCGGTTTCTTGCGAAAGAGGCCCCGCACCACGCTCGTCACGGTCATCGCGCCGGGCTTCTGGACGCCGCGGATCGTCATGCACAGGTGCTCGGCCTCGATGACGACCATGACGCCGCGAGGCTGGAGGGTCCGCATGATGTCGTCCGCGATAGCCATCGTCAGCCGCTCCTGGACCTGGAGTGTCCGGGCCTCCAGTTCGACGATCCGCGCCAGTTTCGAGAGGCCCGTCACGCGGTTCTTCTTCGGAATGTAGGCGACGTGGGCCCGGCCGATGAACGGCACCAGGTGATGCTCGCAGATGCTCACCAGGGGAACGTCCTTGACGAGGACGATCTCGTCGTAGTCCTTGACCGGCAGGACGGTCATGACGTCCTCGGCCCGCTGGTCCATGCCGGCCACCAGTTCCCGCCACATCATCGCCACGCGCTGCGGCGTGTCCCGAAGGCCCGGCCGCGAGGGGTCCTCGCCGATGCCCTCGAGGAGGAGCCGCGTCGCCCGCGCCACTTTCTTAAGGTCAACCATGATCGTTCCTTTTCTCCCGTACTTTCGCCCCGACGGCCCGCCGCAGGCGTCAATGGATTCAGCATAAGGCCCCTGCGGCGGATTGTAAAGCAGTTGGCGGAGGCAGTTGGCGGAGGAATCGAAATGTGGAATTCGCGCCGCAGGGTCGCTATCCTTAAAATCCTCGATCCATCTTCGGAAAGGGGTGCACCGTGAGGCGACTTGCATTGTGCTTGGCGGCCGCGCCGGCCGCCGCTACCGCTTTTCTGCTGGCTGCATCCATACGAAGCGAGGAGGCGAAGCCGCCGGCGTCCGTGCCAGCAACGGCCTCACCTTCTGTGGCTGGGTCCGAGGCAGCGCAAGCAGAGGTGAAGGAACCGACCGTTATCAAGAGCACCCTGAGCGCCGAGGCCAAAGCCGCCGCAAACGAGGCCAAACTCCCGATGCCCCTGGCCCTGGAACTCGCGCTGCCAAAGGCCGGCGTACGCTACGAAGGGACCCACAAACTGGATGGCGACGGGCCGCTGGGCCCCATGCGGCTGAGAGCCCAATGCAGCCTCACCATTTCGGCCACCGGCGCATGGCCGGCCCAGGCGACGCTGGAATACAAACCGACTGCCGCGGCCATGCTCGGCCTGGACGGACGCTGGATGGAGCAGGCGGCTAAGGACCTGCCGCCGAAGGCTACGCTGCCGCCGGTTACGATGGACAAGGCCGGAAGCGCCCCCGGAAACTACAACCCCGGCGAGGCGCCGCTGAGTTTCCTGGGGGAACTATGGCCTCTCCCTGCCTCGCCGCTCGATATTGGCGATAAGTATGTTGAGCCGGTAAAGGCTCAGACGGACGAGTTTTTTTCATTCCCAGGGACGCGCGAGATCACCTTCGTTGGCACCAAGATGGTTGAGGGAAAACGCTGCGCGATCCTCGCCGTCCGAACTGAATTGCGTGGCAAGCCCGCCAATCCGAAGGAGACGACCCTCAACCTCCTGGTCACCAGCGACGTGAAGTTCGACGTGGATTCTGGGTGGCCCCTGGAGGCCACCCAGAAGTCCGAATTCAGCGGCAAGGTGGACGAGGGCGGCGGCAGGGTCCGTGACTTCGGCCTCAAGATGCAATTCATCCTCAATCGCATCGCGGCCGACGCCGCAAAACCTGCGGCAGATGTCGCGAAACCAACTGATGCCGTTAAACCCGTTAAGTAGCCGCCGGCTGACGCGGACGCTTGAGCCTTGAAGGGCTGCGCGGGCGACTCTATAATCGCACCTCGGCCCGCAGGCCAGGCCGAGGTCAAGGGATGCTCCTATGAACGTCAGTTACCAGTGGCTCAAGGAATACGTGGCGACCGACCTTGCGGCAAGCGAGGCGGCCCAGGCCCTAGCGCGCATCGGCCTGAACGTGGACGACCTCACTTCCCTTCCGGACGGCGACGCGCGCCTGCTCGTCGAAGTGACGAGCAACCGGCCCGACTGCCTCGGCCACATCGGCGTCGCGCGGGAACTCGCCGCCGCCATCGGCGCGAAACTCAAGCGCCCCGAGGTCGCGTATGCGGAAATCCCGGAAAGCGTCGAGACGCTGGCGCGCGTCGAAATCGCCGAACTCGACCTCTGCCCGCTTTACACGGCCCGCATCATTCGCGGCGTCAAGGTGGACAAGAGCCCCGCGTGGCTCGCGCGGCGCCTGGATGCCGTCGGCATCCGGCCGGTCAATAACATCGTGGACGCGACGAACTACGTGATGATGGAATGCGGCCAGCCGCTGCACGCCTTCGACTATCGGCGCCTGGCGGACCACCGCATCGTCGTGCGGCGGGCGCGAGCGGGCGAGCGGTTCATCGCCATTGACCACACGGAGCACACGCTCTCGCCGGAGCGGCTGGTGATCGCCGACGCCCATCGGGCGGTCGCGCTCGCGGGCGTCATGGGCGGCGTGGACACCGAGATCGCCGACTCGACCACCGACGTTCTCCTGGAGGCGGCCGTCTTCGACCCGCTCAATATCCGTAGCACCGCCCGGTCGCTCCTCTTGGCCAGCGAATCGAGTTACCGGTTCGAGCGGCGCGTGGACCCGTGCGGCACGGACTGGGCCAGCCGCAGGGCTTGCCAGTTGATTACCGAGGTCGCGGGCGGCCGCGCGGCGCGCGGCGTGGCAGTCGCCGGGAAGCCGCTCCCGAAGCCGTGGAAACTGACGCTACGCATTCCGCGGATACGGACCCTCCTGGGCCTCGATATTCCCGCCGACACGGCGGCTGACATCCTCCGGCGGCTGGAAGTGGAGGTCCTCGAAAAGACGACCGAGCGGATTCGCGTCCGGGTCCCGTCGTGGCGGCCGGACCTGGAGCGCGAGGCCGACCTCATCGAGGAAGTCGCACGCCATCACGGCTACGAAAAAATCCCCGAAAGCCGCGACATCCGCCTCTCTTACGCGCCGCAGACGAAGACCGAGCGCGTCCGCGAAACCGTCGGCCAGGTCCTCACGGCCGCCGGATACTTCGAGGCCGTAACGTTCACCTTCACGAGCCGCGACCATGCCGTCCGCCTGCGCCCGAACGACCTCGCCGCGGAGCCGCTCCTCTGCCGCGGGACGGCCCTTGCGCTTCGCGAGTCGCTGGCGGCGGGCGTCCTGGAATCGCTGGCCGTGAACCAGCGGGCGGGCGAGCCGGGCGCGCGGCTATTCGAGATCGCCAAGCGGTTCGTCCCCGTCGCCGGCAAGGACCTGCCGCAGGAAGACGCGATGCTCGCCCTGGCGGGAGCGGACGATTTCGAGACGGTGCGCGGCGTGCTGGAGGCGATCTTCGATGCGCTCCGTCTCAAGGGGCGAGTCCGGTTCGTCGCAACCGACCGATATGCCGACCTGGAGGCCGGTGCGGCCGCTGAAATCCTCCTTGACGACCAGCCCCTGGGCATGATCGGGCGGCTGGCCAAACCGGCGGCCCGGGCCTTCGACCTGGACGAGCCGCCGACGGTGGCTGAGTTGCTCTTGGCGCGCCTGGTGGAGGCGGCGGCCCTCGAACCGGTCTTCCAGGCGCTGCCCCAGTTCCCCGCCATCACACGCGACCTCGCCATCGTCGTCGCGGAGGCGGTCACTTGGGCCCAGGTGGCCGAGGCCGTGGCCGCAGCGAACGCCAAGGACATCGAGTCGCTGGCGCCGGTGAGCGTCTATCGCGGCAACCCCATTCCGGCGGGCAAAAAGAGCGTAGCGCTGCGGCTGGTCCTGCGGTCCAAGACCGAGACGTTGACGCACGAGGAGGCCGACGCGATGCAGGCCGCCGTCCTGGAGTCCCTTAAATCCTCCCTCGCCGCCGAACTCCGGGCATGAAAGGGTCTGAGAAACATCCCCAGCGTTTCGTTCGCTTTTGTGAGGTGCCACATGACCGGCATAATAGAAGGAAAGGTCGCGCTCGTCACAGGCGCTGGGTCGGGGATCGGCAGGGCCTCCGCCGGCGCCTTCGCCCGGCAAGGCGCCAAGGTCGTGGCGGCGGACGTGGCCGCGGCGGGGGGCGAAGAAACCGTCCGACTCATCAAACAAGCCGGCGGCGACGCCGTCTTTGTTCAGTGCGATGTATCAAAGTCCGCCGAAACCGAAGCCCTTATCAAAAAAACCGTGTCGGCCTTCGGTCGCCTGGACTGCGCCCACAACAACGCCGGCGTCGTCGGCGGCATGGCGGCAACGGCCGATTGCACCGAAGAGAATTGGGACCGTACCCTCTCCGTCAACCTGAAAGGCATCTGGCTGTGCATGAAACACGAAATCCGCCAGATGCTCGCCCAAGGCGGCGGGGCTATTGTTAACGCCTCGGCCACGTCCGGACTGGTCGGCTCAAAGCGCTCGGCAGCCTATGCCGCGGCGTGTCATGGCGTCGTGGGGCTGACCAAATCAGCGGCACTGGAATACGCCGACGCCGGCATCCGCATCAACGCGATTTGCCCGGGCGTCACTCGGACGCCGATGATGGAGCAAATCCTCCAGGCCGGACCCCAGATGGAGCAACAGATGATCGCCCGCGTGCCCATGCGACGGATGGCGACCCCTGAAGAAATTGCTGCAGCCGTCGTGTGGCTATGCTCGGATGCGGCTTCATTCGTCACCGGCCACACGCTGGTGATTGACGGCGGCATGGTGGCTTCATAAAAGCAACGTAAAACCTTGGATGCCGGGCCGCCCCCAGAAGGGAGCGTCCCACGACCTTGTCGGATTCAACTCTTTTTAACCGGCGCCACTACTGCAGCGTACGGCCGTAGGATTAGGCAGACCTTCTTTTCTGCCGAAATGGCAGGCCGGTGCCATTTTGAGTCCCAGCCGCCACCTTCGGTGCGTGCGCAACCCCTTGCGGCACAATCACCTATGTTCTGGAGCCTTGCAGCACACTTTTTGCCCACGTATAATGTAAGAAGGTGGTTGAGGCCTGTGGAGACGCGGGGCTGCGACCGCCTGAGACAACCTGTGAACAAGGAAAGGAGGATGGATCATGGCTCTGCGAAACATCATACACGGCGATGGAAAGAGGATGATGATTCCGGCGCCTCGCGAAGAGTCGCCCATCGTGTCACTCGAGCGCCAAATGGGCCGCATGATGGACCGGTTCTTCCGTGAATTCGGCTGGGAGCCGCCATGGCTCGGGGGCGAGCGGACCGACCTTTTCTCGCCGCGAGTCAACGTCTCGGAGACTGACACGGAGATCAAGGTCACGGCGGAACTGCCGGGCCTGGAAGAAAAGGACCTCGACGTGACGCTGGCACGCGATTCCCTCATCATCCAGGGCGAGAAACGCGAAGAGCGCGAGGACAAGAAGCGGGACTATTACCGGATGGAATGCTCCTACGGTTCGTTCCGTCGGGTCATTCCGCTTCCGGTCGAAGTCAACGCCGACAAGGCCGAGGCCAAGTTCCGCAAAGGCGTCCTCACGATCACGCTCCCGAAGGTCGAGACCGAGGTCAAGGAACACAAAAAGATCGAGGTTAAGACCGAAGGGTGAGGCATCGGCGGTACGGTTGACCGTTAGCCGTGCTTGCACGGCGCGTACATAAGATGCATGTCCGTGCCGTGCTCGCACGGCCGTTTTTTCACCCGTCGGAGGCGAACCATCATGGACCCGAACCGACTGACGCAGAAGTGCCAGGAGGCCCTGCACGCGGCCCAAACGTTGGCCGTCCGCCGCGGCCATCAGGAAGTGGACGTCGAGCACCTGCTGGCGGCCCTCCTCGCGCAGCCCGAGGGGCTCCTGCCGCGGCTCCTCACGAAGATGGACGCCTCGACGGACGGCCTCAGGGCGGAACTGGAGCGCGAACTCGACCGCCGGCCCCAAGTCGCCGGCCCGGGCGCCGAACCGGGCAAAATCTACCTCACGCAGCGCCTGGGCCAGGTCTTCGCAAAGGCCGAGGACGAAGCCAAGCGCCTGAAGGACGAGTACGTCTCGGCCGAGCATCTCGTACTGGCGATGCTGGATGAGGGGCCGGCGTCGCCGGCGGGGCGGATCTTCCGCGACCTGAACATCACGCGCGATCGGTTCCTGGCGGCCCTGGCGTCGGTGCGAGGCAGCCAGCGCATCCAGAGCGCCACGCCCGAGGGCACCTACGAGGCCCTGAAGCGCTACGGCCGCGACCTCGTCCAGGAAGCGCGGGCTGGGCGGCTCGACCCCGTCATCGGCCGCGACGCCGAAATCCGCCGCGTCATCCGCATCCTGTCGCGCAAGACCAAGAACAACCCCGTCCTCATCGGCGAGCCGGGCGTCGGTAAGACCGCCATCGTCGAGGGCCTCGCGCAGCGCATCGTCCGCGGCGACGTGCCGGAAGGGCTGAAGGAGAAGACCGTTTTTGCACTCGACATGGGGGCCCTCGTGGCCGGGGCGAAGTATCGCGGCGAGTTCGAGGAACGCCTCAAGGCCGTCCTTCAGGAAATCCGAGAGTCCGAGGGCCGCGTCCTCCTCTTCATTGACGAACTCCACACCATCGTCGGCGCCGGCCGGGCCGAGGGCGCCATTGACGCCGGCCAGATGCTGAAGCCCATGCTGGCGCGCGGCGAACTTCACTGCATCGGCGCAACCACCATTGACGAGTATCGCAAGAACCTCGAAAAGGACGCCGCCCTCGAGCGCCGCTTCCAGCCGGTCCTCGTTGACCCGCCCACCGTCGAGGACACGATCTCGATCCTCCGCGGCCTCAGGGAACGCTACGAGGTCCATCACGGCGTCAAGATTCAGGACGGGGCGCTCGTGGCGGCGGCCGTCCTCTCGAACCGTTACGTCTCCGACCGGTTCCTCCCCGACAAGGCCATTGACCTCGTGGACGAGGCCTGCGCCATGATCCGGACCGAGATTGACTCGATGCCCGCCGAACTCGACGAGGTCACGCGGCGGGTGATGCAACTGGAGGTTGAGGAGGCCGCGCTCAAGAAGGAAAAGGACAAGGCCTCCAAGGACCGCCTCGTGCCACTGCGGAAAGAACTGGCTGACCTCCGGTCAAAGGCCGACGCCATGCGGGCACAGTGGTCGGCCGAGAAGGAATCCATCCACAAGGTTCAGGCCCTCCGCAGCCGCATCGAGGAGGTTCATCGCCAGGTCGAAGCCGCCCAGCGCGAGTACGACCTCACGAAGGCCGCTGAACTCAAGCACGGACGCCTGCCGGACATCGAGCGGCAACTGCGCGAGGAGGAAGGGCGACTGGCCGCCAAGCACGGCACCGGCCGGCTCCTGCACGAGGAGGTTGCCGAAGAGGAGATCGCCGAGATCGTCTCCCGGTGGACCGGCATCCCCGTAGCGCGGCTAGTCGAGGGCGAGCGCGATAAGTTGCTCCGGCTCGACGAGACCCTTCACCGGCGGGTCGTCGGACAGGACGAGGCCGTGCAATTGGTGGCTGACGCCATTCTCCGGGCACGCAGCGGCATCAAGGACCCGCGGCGGCCCATCGGCTCCTTTATTTTCCTCGGGCCCACGGGCGTGGGGAAAACGGAACTCGCGCGGGCCCTGGCCGAGGCCCTCTTCGACAGCGAAGAGAGTCTCATACGGATCGACATGAGCGAATACCAGGAGCGGCACACCGTGTCGCGCCTCGTCGGAGCGCCCCCCGGCTACGTCGGCTACGAGGAGGGCGGGCAACTCACCGAAGCCGTCCGCCGCAAGCCCTACTCCGTCGTCCTCTTCGACGAAATCGAGAAGGCCCACGCGGACGTCTTCAACGTCCTCCTTCAGATCCTCGACGACGGCCGCGCGACCGACGCGCAGGGACGCACCGTCAACTTCAAGAACACCGTCATTATCATGACGAGCAACATCGGCTCGCCGCACCTCGTGGAAGGCCTCACGCCGCGAGGCGAAATCTCCGACCAGACGCGCGAGTCGATCATCCGGGAACTCCGGGCCCATTTCCGTCCCGAGTTCCTGAACCGCGTGGACGAGATCGTCCTCTTCAAACCTCTCACCCTGCCCGAGATCGAAAGCATAGTGGACCTCCAGATCGAGGACCTCCGCCGCCGCCTCAAAGACCGCCGCCTCCGACTGGAACTCACCGACGAGGCCCGCCAGTTCATCGCCGGCGCCGCCTATGACCCCGTCTACGGCGCGCGGCCGATGAAGCGGTTCATCCAGCGGCGCCTGGAGAGCCGCCTCGGCCGTGAGATCGTCGCCGGCAAGGTCCCCGACGGCGCGACCGTGACGGTCTCCGCCCTCGACGGAGACATCGCCGTCAAAGTGACCCCCGCCTCAGCGCCCGGCCAGCCGGCGTAAAGGGCTGGACCGGGCCGCCTCACATCGTCAACGCAGCAGGTAGGGCTTGATTTCCGGCCGAAGAGGCATTATACTCACTTGCTCGCGGGTGGCGGAGGGACCGCCACCTCGTTTTGTCGGCCGTCGCGCTCGGGCCGACGGAGAGCGGGCGGACCTTTATGACGCGCGGGCGATTGACCGGCGTGCGATGGATCGGGGCGGCGCTGCTTCTGGCGGCGGTAGCCCTGCCGGCGGCGCGGGCAGTTGAAATCCTCCAATCTCCTGCCGAACCCAGCGATGCTCTATGGACGGCCATCGTATATGAAGAATCCGGTGGAGATTCGACGGCATACAACACACTAGAGCAGGCCGCTGGCGTTGTTCAGATTCGCCCTGTGTGCCTCAACGACATCAACCGGATTGCCCGCATCAAGCGGCTAGAAACTCGTTTCGCACTGCCCGACCGCTTCGACCCCGACAAGGCCCGCCGGATGTGGGACCTTTACCTTTCCTACTACGGCCACGAGTACGAGCGCGAGACCGGCCGGCCGCCCACCGACGAAGTTTACGCCCGCATCTGGAACGGCGGCCCTTACGGATGGCAGAAAGATTCCTCGTTGGATTACTGGAACCGCGTCCGGGCTGCCATGAATTAGGATTTCAGGCACTAAAATCTTCTCAGAAAACTTTCATGGGTTCTTGGGCTGCTTCACGTCTTTATGCATTTGCTTCGATTCTTCTTGAGGCACATAGTTGGTTCTGGGGACTGTTGACACGAACTCTCGTATTGCGTAGCGTGCGGTCATGGCCCGCATCGCCCGAGTGATCGTCGAGGGGTATCCGCACCCCGTCACGCAGCGCGGCAACCGCCGCCAGAGGACCTTCTTCCGCGAAGCCGACTACCAGGCGTACGTGGACCTGACGGCTGCGGGGTGCGCCAGGCGCGGCGTGGCGGTTCCGGCCTGGTGCCTGATGCCGAATCAGATGATGACACGGCGGAGGGGAGATGAGCGACCCATAATTCAATGCGGCAAGAAGGAAAATGAGTAATGTGTACCCAATGGCGGTGAAATAAGCATCGGCCGGCCCTCCCGAGTCTTTGGCTTCGCCAGGCGGCGCGAGAGGTGTAAGGTCCGTGAAGGAAGGGGTAGTGTTGTCGGTCGCGCGTCAGGGGATTTCCGGTGACATACCATGATTTCCGGTGCATACACCATAATTGCCTTGACCCCGTGGGTATAGGGGATTAAGGAAATAAGGTGTATCTCACCGGATTTCCTGGTTCGGGGGACGCCGTGGGGCGATGAGCCGTGGACGGAGGCGACGGCGCGGCGGTTGGAGTTGGAATTCACGCTCCGCCCTCGTGGCCGACCTCGGAAGGAGACGAAAAAGTAGCATGTCCCCTTTTCCCTCTTTCAATAACGCGTGAGAAGCAGAAAAAATTGTCTGGGAGGGGACGGCTAGGCTACGATTGGTCAGCCGAAAATATCATTTTGGACTGGACGGATACCAGCAACGAATAGCAACAATCAATCATGCACAAGGGGACAAATAATGATTGAGGATGGATATAAAATTGAAGTGAAGTTCGGTCTTGCCATGCTCTGGTTTCTTATTCCTATTGGTATAATCCCCGCAGTGGTATTTGGGGTTCCATTGTGGGTGCTCGACGGTCCATTGATTCTCAAGTTGGCCTTTACAATTGGGCCACTTGCTTGTGTGCCATGGTGCGCCTTAATGGCAAAGTTGGGGCTGAAAGTTCGCTTCGATGCCAAAGGGATAACTCGCGATCTGAAGACCATGTGGATGGTCCCGGATATTGCCGAGCAGCGTGTTGCATGGGAGGATATTACTGGCTTAGTGCATCTTTGGGTTGCGCCCGTGGTCTTGGTTGTACGGAAAGGAAATATATTCCCGGTAGTATTCCCAGAACCGAAAATAATATCTAATAAGGTGGAATGCATGAAAGCGATGCAAAGATATGTGCCTTTGACATGCCCGATGGTAAAGCTTATACGTTGAAGTGGTCCATCCGTGTTGTGGTCCATGTGCGCCGTGAAAAGGTGCGTTGTTCCGGCGCAAATGGGCGGGGTATCACACGAAGACCGACGGCGCGGCCGTCCTCGATCAGACCCGGACGAACAATAAGGCCAACGAAATCACCGGCCTATCGGAACCCGAAAGCCAAACCCAGTGGGTCGTGCCGGAGTACGATGCGCGGGGAAATATGATCACAATGCCGAAACCCGACAGTCCTGCCAGCGCGATGATTTACGTGTGATACGTTCCGGTGGGCCCCCGACGCTTGGCACTAGCATATTAGGAGAACGACGTCATCCATGAACACCGGCGGGGATGGGAGGGAACCGAGCCGGCCTGTGTGCGAGTCCCAACGAGGGCCATCGTTTTCGTCTGACAGGCTATATTTCGACAACGCCTCCACGAGTTTTCCCAAGCCCCCCGGCGTGCTGGACGCCATGGCCGATTTTGCCGCCACCATCGGCGCCTCCGCCGGCCGCGGGGCTTATCGAGAGTCCAGACTTGCCGGGGACGTTCTCCGCCGCTGCCGCCGGCGGCTGGCGGACCTGTTCCATGCCGAGGCCCTGGAGCACATCATTTTTTCCATGAACTGCTCGGAGGCGCTGTCGCTGGTGGTCCACGGGCGGCTCAATGCCGCGCCGCCGGTTATTTCGCCAACTCGGCCTTGACCTTCAGCAGGTCGTCATAGACTTTCTTGCGGGTGTCCGGCGTGTAATTTCTGAGCACATAAGCGGGGTGGAAGGTGGGCATCAAGAGGACGCCGCGGTACGGGTAGAACCGGCCGCGCAGGCGCGTGATGCCGTCGTGCGTCTGGAGGAGCGCCTTGGCGGCGGTCCCGCCGAGGGCGCAGATGACGCGGGGCCTCAGAATTTCCAGTTGGCGCATCAGGTAAGGCATACAGTTGGCGGCCTCGTCGGGCGTGGGGAGGCGGTTGCCCGGCGGGCGGCACTTGATGATGTTCGCGATGAAGACTTCCTCTCGCGTCATTTGGATGGACGCGAGCATCTTGGTCAGGAGTTCTCCGGCCCGTCCGACGAAGGCGAGGCCCTGACGGTCTTCTTCCTCGCCGGGACCTTCGCCGACGAAGACCAGCCGCGCGCGCGGGTTGCCCTGGCCGGGGACGGTGTGAGTCCGCTCGGCGACGAGTTCCGGGCAGCGCTCGCAGGTGGCGACCTCGGCGGCGACGCGCGCGAGGGCGTCCTCGCGGCTCGCGCCTTCTTCGGCCTGGCCGCTGCCTAAGTCGAAGAGGTCGAGCGTCCTGGCCGTCGCAACCTGCTTGCCGAGTTCCTGGCGAAGCGCCGCGGCGGCGCGGCTCTCCGGAATCGGGGGAGGGGCCGCCTCGCCCGCGACCACGGGAGCCTGCGTCGCCGGCGCGCCGGGTGCCACTGGCGGCTTGTCGGAGCGAAGCGCAGACCCGTATGGGCCCGCCGGTGTCCTGCCGCGAGGCCCCTCGACTCTGCTCGGGGCCGCCCGGAGTGAGTCGAAGGGCGGCACGGCCACCAAGCCGGCTTGCGATTCACTTTCCAAAAGGGCCCGGACCTGGCGGGCCATGGACTGGAGGCGCTGCCGCGGAGGGCAAGGGCTGTCGCGAGCGGACGGATCAGTCATGGCGCCAGACGGCCCTCGTCTCAAGGAAATTGTGAATGATGGCCGCGCCCGTCGAAGTGCCGAGGCGCGTGGCGCCCGCCTGGATCATCGCCCAGGCCTGGGCGAATGTCCGGATGCCGCCGGCGGCCTCGACCTGGGCTTGGCGTCCGACGGTCCGTTTCAGGAGCGCCACGTCGGCCACGGTGGCGCCGCCCGTCCCGAAACCGGTCGAGGTCTTGACGAAGTCGGCCCCCATCTCGACGGCGATCTCGCTCACGCGGACCTTCTCTTCGTCCGTCAGGTAGCAGCACTCCAGGATGACCTTGAGGATGCGGCCGTCGGCGATGCGGCGGACGGCGGCCACCTCGCTACGGACGTCGTCCCAGAGGTGGCTCTTGGCGGCCATCAGGTTGACCATCAGGTCCACCTCGTCGGCGCCGGCGTCCACGCAGGTCAGGGCCTCGGCCACCTTGCCCCGGAGTCCCGAGTGGCCCAGCGGGATGCTCACCGTGCCGCCGACGGCCGTCCCTGATCCGGCGAGGCGCACCGCCGCCCGCGCCACGTCGCAGGGCGCGACCGTGACCGCTGCGAAGCCGTAGGCGATCGCCTCCTCGCAGGCCTGCTCCACGTCCTGGACATCGTGATTGGGAGCGAGGACCGCGTAGTCAATGCACCTGGCCAGCGTTTCGGTTGCCAGAAACTCCTCGTTGGGATACGCCAATCTCATGCACTAAGCGTAACTCGGGCCGCGCGGCGGTTCAAGCCCTAAGCGAAATTTATCGGTGAATTCCCTTGAGAGGCCATCGGGGGTTTCCCTGAGGGGGAGGGTGTCCCCGGCTTTCTGCGAACGTCAGACGAAAACCACTTCGCCCGCGCCGCGGGCCATGTGGCCGAGGCGATAGACCGTCTCGCCGGCCTTCTCGAGCATCACGGCGACGTGGTCCGCGTAGTAGGGGCTGACGATGAGCGCAAAGCCGATGCCCATATTGAAGACGCTCCACATCTCTTTGGCCGGCACGTCGCCCGCCTTCTGGAGCCACTCGAAGACCGGCGGAACGGTCCAGGAGTTTTTCCGGAGGCGCGCTTCGAGGCCCCGCGGGAAGACGCGCGGCAGGTTCCCCGGAATGCCGCCGCCTGTGATGTGGGCCATACCATGAATGACCTGCTTCGTGCCGTAGTGGCGG
>Ga0172362_10001201_pt1 | contig 22060 bp, 20 predicted proteins | sample LakKivs1_kivu2a2_FD_114534 | JGI IMG/M metagenome (GOLD analysis project Ga0172362, IMG submission 114534) | Sediment microbial communities from Lake Kivu, Rwanda - Sediment s1_kivu2a2 | ecosystem: Environmental > Aquatic > Freshwater > Lake > Sediment | place: Rwanda: Western Province, Lake... | reverse complement strand
TGTCATATTTTTGTTTATTTTCATTTTAATCACAAAATAGTACTTACCTCAGAAAGTATATATAAGGTCGGAAAACGTAAGGAATTTTCCTTACAAAAAGAGATAACTTTTAAAGAATTAAAAACAATATAATGATTGTGTGAATATGCCAAAAGTCACATTGAATCTGAATGACTTTAAAACACTCGCTTCCGAGGTACGATTAGATATTCTTAGAACTCTCGATGGTAAAAAATTGAGTTTAAATGAAATAGAAACTGCCACAAAACTACACAAAATGACATTGCATGAACATTTATCAAAACTTGTTGAATCCGGTTTCGTAAATAAAATTGAAAGAGAAGGACACAAATGGGTTTACTATAAACTATCCTGGAAAGGAGAAAGTTTAATTCATCCAGAAAATACGAAAGTAGTTGTATTATTTAGTGCGACTTTTATTACCTTATTTTTTGGTATAATAGGTTTAATAAATATTGTCCAAAATATAACAGTATCCCAATTTTCTCATCAGATAATCACCAAAGGACCAACACGAGATATAAATCCATTGGAAAGTTTGTTTTTTGGTTTAGATCCTGTACTACTATCTGTTACAATTATTTGTCTTATAATATTTGTAATCCTTATGATTATTTCCATATTGAGATACAAAAAAAATAAAACACCCAAACTATAAAACTTCCAAAAATGTCATTTTTTGGGTCTTTTTCTTTTTGTCAGTCTATAAAAAGAATAACCTGACTAAGTTGAACTTCAATTTTTAGTAGGAGACGGCCACCATTATTTTTATCACTTTATGATATTTCAAATAAATATGATTCATAATTGGGAATTCTAGATGGTATTTTATTATCCATAAATTTTAAATATAAATAGATAATGATAGATAGTTAAAATTATATATAGATATATTTATTTAAAATAGTTTATTATTTAACGTACCTATAACTACTAAAAATATCAGGGTGAAAGAATTTGAAAAAAATATTAGCTTTAACAATAATAGTTATCTTTCTATCAACTTCTTTTGTGTCTAGCATGGGTGCTGCAATTGAAATAAATGCCGACAAATCCAATGATGGATACGTCTTATTTTCCCAAGAATTTTCAAGATATACCTATTTGATTAACAAAGACAAAGAAGTAGTTCATAAGTGGAAAAGCAACAGAATGCAAAGTTTAACTTCATGCTTGCTTGAAAACGGAAACATACTTCGAAGTTGTTTTGGAAATGCACTGTCGGTTACTTGGGGTGGTGGTTTTACTGGACGTATAGAAATGTTTGACTGGGATGGCAATCTTATCTGGGAATACACACTTGTGAATTTCACGCATTGCCTTCATAACGATATTGAACCACTTCCAAACGGTCACGTTCTCATGATTGTCTGGGAAAGAAAAAGCAGAGAAGAAACCGATGCTGCAGGATGCAACCCTCGCAAGATTTTAATTGGAGGTTTTAGGATTGATTCCATTATAGAAGTAGAACCGACCTATCCAAAAGGCGGCAAAATTGTTTGGAAGTGGAGTATCTGGGATCATATTATCCAAGACTACGACCCAACAAAAGCAAATTATGGAGTTGTTGCGGATCACCCTGAGCTAGTCGATATAAATTATAGGGGAATGAAAAGATCATTACCTCTTCTTGCCACCGATTTCAGCCATATGAACTCACTTGATTATATTGAAGAATTTGATCAGATACTGGTAAGCGTGCGAAATCTAAATGAAGTTTTAGTTATAGATCACAGTACGACAACTGAACAAGCAGCATGTCACACGGGCGGCAGGTACGGTAAAGGTGGAGACATTCTTTACAGATGGGGAAACCCACAAGTCTATAGAGCCGGGGACAGAACTGATCAGAAATTTTTTGCACAGCATGATCCAAGATGGTTTGAAACAGAGTCCGGTGAAAAGCACGTCACTTTTTTCAATAACGGTGTTGGACGAATAGGGCCAGATTACTCTTCTGTAGAAGAATTCGTAGTTCCTGTTGACAGCGAGGGCAACTACCACTTGGAACCCAGTGGGGCTTATGGACCAGAAGAACCGATTTGGATATACAAAGAGCGAATAACTCTTCCTCTGTCAATATATCTATCTAGTGCACAGAGACTTCCTAACGGCAATACGCTTATCTGCAGTGGCGTATACGGCGATTTCCTTGAGGTTACTCCTGATAAAAAAATTGTTTGGAGATATTATAACAAACGACCGATACCAATCCCGCCATTAAATTCGGTTTTTAAGACAGAATATTATCCAAGGGATTATCCTGGGCTAGATAAAATAGATTGATTTCAAAAGATAAACAATAAACTTGGCTGATTTCTATGTAAATTGGATCCTAAGTTTTTAGTTAAAGCCGATCATATTTTTTAATCAAGATTGTGCAAGTATTAATGCATGCACAAATTATATAAAAGCAGAATACATTTTTGTTTGAAGACAAAATTAGCAGTTTTATTTGTAAAAATAGGGAATTGGTGGATACGATGGGATGTGAAGTTGCAACTAAAGTGAAGCTTGATTATATACAAGATTTTGAGATGATGTTTGACAGAATGAAAGTAGACCGCCCTCGTGAGGCAGCAGTCTACTATGTTACGCTCGTGATAGATTGCCCAAAGGAATTTTCCGATTTTCTAAAAATTGCAGAGGGACTTGCCAACATTACAAGGCGTCCTCTAGAAACAGGTCGAGCTTCTTTGCTTAGATATGGGTTAATAGCAAAAGTATTATTTTCTAACGAAGCTGATGAGGATTTCGGCAGAGAAAGCTATCTTCCAGTACATCCAAGAACCATATGGGAAGACGTAAAGAATGATTTGAAACAGGTAATCGCTGAGGATACATACAAGGCCATAGAGAATCGACTAGATGAATATGGCAAGTGTTATAACGGCAATTTCAAAAAATATGGTATAAAACTTAAAAGAAATGGTAACGTCACACTTCAATACAGTGGAAAGTGGATTTTGTACACACTTTTGAATAACTGTCTGGAGAAGGGCAACCATCTCAAGATGCAGGTTGGGGGGGAACGATTTTTTGAAGAACCCTTCATTAAATATTTCAAGAAATTTTTGGATTTAGATACAAAGGTCCAGCTTATTGTAGATGCCAAGGTAAATATAGATGCTGCAAAAGAATTGAAAAAATCCTATGGAGACAATCTTGAAATAAGATATTTCTCTGAAGACGTATCTGGTACACTGCGCAATTATGTATTTGGAAAAGAATTGGCGGTGAACGGTATAAAGATTCTACCAGATGCAAATGCCGAACCATCTTACGTTGGTACGGCCTATGTCGATGTTCAAGATATTGAAATTCTAGATGGTAAGTTCAATAGTTTGTGGGACATGGCAAAGCCACTAAAGTAACAATTTTAGCAAAAAAGAATCTTTTAGTGGCAATTTCTTTATTTGAATCTTATTGTTTCGAGATTCATTGGAGCGACTGTATTTAAGTTGAACTTTTTATGAATTGCAGATGAAAGATCAAGACATTTGGATTCTTCGCCATGCCCCAATATAATTCTTTCAGGATGTGGAGACATGTTGTTTATATAATTGAGAAGCTGTCTTCTATCACTGTGTCCTGAAAAACCATCACAAGTTTCTACGTTCATTTTCATCTGTATGTTGACGATGTTACCACCTACATTTAGCGGTATCTCGCTCCATCCTTTTTGTATCCTTCTTCCAAGTGTGCCTTCTGCTTGATAACCGACAAAAGTAATTGTATTTTTTTCGTCTTGAGCCCATTCTTTAAAGTATTCCATTATAGGACCGCCGTTCATCATACCGCTTGTTGCTAATACGATACAGGGATCTGGGTCACCAAGTATTTTTTGTCTCATATCATGGCTATCAACACGCTCGAAAATATCTGAAAGCAGAGGATTTTCTCCCTGCTGGAATATCTGAGTTCTAAGTCTGTTGTTTAGGTACTCTGGATAAGCAGTATGTATTGCTGTAGCCTCCCATATCATTCCATCAAGGTATACTGGAGCTTTGGGTATTTCCTTTCGCCTCATGAGCTCCTCAAGAACAATCATAACTTCCTGACTTCTCCCTACTGCAAAGACAGGAACTAGAACCCTTCCTTTTTTCTTTAGGCATCTTTCGACTATATCTTTCAGACGATCTGAAGCCTCGTTTCTACTGGGTTGGAAATCGTCTCTACCACCGTATGTTGATTCCATGACTATTGCCTCAAGACGTGGAAATCGGTTTATGGCAGGGTTAAACAGCCAGGTTCTTTCATACTTTATATCTCCTGTAAAAGCAATGTTGTATAATCCTTCACCAACATGGAAATGAGCTATTGATGAACCTAGAATATGACCAGCGTTATGAAGCGTAAGCCTTACGTCTGGAGTTATATCAGTCGTATCTCCATAGTTTATTGCAATACAGTGTTTAATCACATTTCTTATATTTTCTGCAGAATAAGGTACAGTCCTTGCGTCAGCAGCTGCGACCTTAAGATAATCCATCTGCAGTAAAGTCATTAGATCTCTTGTTGGTGGTGTACAGTAAATAGGTCCGTCGTAGCCATATTTGTACAACAAAGGCATGAGACCAGAATGATCCAAATGTGCATGAGTAATTACAACTGCATCAATTGTTTCTAAAGGTAAAACTTCTGGAAGATGAATGTATGGAGAGCCATTGTTATCAGAAGAAACATCGACACCGCAATCAATCAAAATTTTACTATCCTGTGTGTGAAGCATACTGCATGATCTACCGACCTCACGAAATCCGCCCAAGGCCACAACTCTTACATATTTTTCACCAGTGGATATACCTCTATGTAGCCTTCTACCAACTTTGCGCAGTATTTCCTTACGGTCTTCACTCATTGATCTAATATAACCGCGTATTTCTTTCACTGTTTTAGATTGAATCGGAGGAGTTCTAACAATTTCTGGGGACCAGTTAATTTTTTTACGTATTTCGTTTAGTAAAATGCCCTGTTTTCCGATTGCAACTCCAGGTTTCATGGCCTCTATTGTAACCTCGCCGACATCTGGTTGGAAATAAATGTTAGTAATCTCTGCGTCTTTCGGAATTATTTCCTTTATTTTCTTCTCAGCCGCATCGGTATCTGTAAGAACTGAAGGATCTGGCCGTACAGCAATACGCTTCTGCAGCATTTTTGCTAATTGTCTAATTAAGTCCTCATTTGATGCAAATTTGTCGGGATGTTTTGTATAGATTACAACTAAAGCTCCTTCGAACTCTACATCAGAAACATCGATGCTTGGCGGAATAACGCCTCTTACCTTTCCTTTGATTTCTCTTAGAACGTCCTCTACAGTCATTTTTCTACCTTTTACAAACTTTTTTTACAATGTAAATAAATGTGTTCAGACTAAATACAAGAAATAATGGTGTGAGTTTTTCTCTACATTATTTTACAAGTTTTTCCATACGTTTTTTAATTTCACTTTCAGGAACTTCTTTGAATCCATGTTCAGTTATAACTGCAACGTTTATCATGCCGCCTGATGCAGAATCTCTGCTCATAGCTGCAGTTATAGCTCTTACAGCTATATCTATGCCTTCATTTGTGGTCATATCATCTCTATAGGTGTCTTCTAAAACACCAAATACATATGGCGAACCAGAACCTGCCGAAGTATATTTATCTGGTATGGCTCCACCAGCAGCATCCAATGAATAAACATGCCCGCCAGTGTTGTCGTATCCACCTAGTATGAGCTGTACATAATATGGATAAAATTTTCTCTGATTCAATATGTTTGACATGAGTGTTGCCGCGCTCTTGACAGGCATCTTTGCGTCCCTCTTTAACCTATACAAGTTAGCCTCTGCATTAAGATATCGAGCTAGAACCTGCAAGTCACCGACTAAACCAGCCGTTGCTAATGCAAGATGTTCGTCAATCTTGTAGAGCTTCTGTGTTGTTTTATGGGCTATAAGTGTGCCCATCGTCGCTCTTTTTTCGGTCGCAATTACTACTCCATCTTTACATACCATGCCTAATGTGGTTGTACCTGTTTTCTTAACATCCTCTGATGCCATAAATACTCCTCAAAATTAGGAAAAATACGAAGTAGAATCATATATCTTTTATATATAATTTGCGTAAAAGCACAGTATTTTGTTTACAACAGCGTTTTCACTTTATCTACTAAGAGCCATACAATTTTTTGAGCATTTTGAGAATCAAGAAATTGGAAGATTGCTGCCCGCTCTCCATATTTAATGGCATGCTTACTGCTAGCGTTCCCCAGCCACTTTCAGCATCAAGTGTGTCTTTTGCCTTTATTTTAATGGTGTAAGTTCCTTGTTCAGACCAGGTATGAGTTGCTGTTTCTTCCAAACCAGATGCATACGGTCCAAGCCATCCACTGTTTGTATCGTCTCCCCACTCCATATAATAATATATGTAATTTTCATCAGGATCTGTTGTAACAAAATTATAGGTATATGCAGTTCCAACTTTTCCACTTGTTTGACCAGTTATTGATGGCGTTTCAGGCGGATCATTTTCTAAAATTTGAACTATAACTTTTTCTATTGTACTAAAATCGCCCCAGCTATATTGGGTATTATGTCCTTTAACTCGATAGTAATATACGCCATCGGTTTTACCAGTTATATCATAAAAGTTGTTGGCTATTGAATTTGAAAGTGTGTTAATATTGTTGAATTCTGGAACAGGCGATATATCGTCAACGTAAAATCCTTCTTGTAAAGTATAGCCATCAGTTGCATAACGGAACCTTATAAAAACAGATTCTCCAGCATAGTCATCTAAACTATATTCTTTAAAAACCCAGTTGCCAGATGAGCCACAAAACGAGTCTAAAACATCATAGTATCTTCCGTCTTTACTAGCCTCTACAAAAGCATAATCATAATCGTTTTCAGTATTGTACCAACACCAGAAAGATAGTTTTGTATCATCCTCAACGGGTAGAGGTGTAACTGTTGTCATTGTTGATACGTCATCATTTGCGTATCGCGATTTGTAACTGTGACTAGATGAGTGATATCTGCTAGTTGATAAAGAAAAACCATTTAGACTCCACAAGTCAGTTGTTGATTCAGCGTCATCTGTATTTAAAACTAGATCAGTTAGTTCATCAAGTTGGAAGTAATCAGGATTTGCATCAGGGTTTTTCTCCTGCCACATAATAGTATAATCCCCATCTGTATCAACTGGTAAATCATCGATAATTGGTGGCATAACTCTCGATGCAACTGTGTTTTTAATATCGTCTGCTTCTTGAAGTAAATACAGTGCACCATCAAAATTCTCTTGACAAATCTGATCAAGATAAGTGGTTGAAGGTTGGAACGTTGAACAAGCTTCTATTGTATAAGCAAAGGTTGGTCTACCTTGCACATAGTGACCATAGCCATATGCCCAATCATCTGTGTCACCGGTTGTTGGATATAAAGCACAGCTTTGCTGAGGAGTATAAGTACCGCTGCCGCTCTGACGCGTGATTCTTGAAGCAATTTGTTGACCAATTTGCATTAAATAGCTTCTATCTGGTGCATAGGTTGATGTATAGCCCCAAGGCCACATTACAAGTTCGCTATATGTATGCCAACTTATAGATGTACATATGTCGTTATTCAAGAAAATATTTCTAATTGCCTGTGTCTCCAACTCTGAAAATGGGCCGGGGCCACAATATACTTCTTCACTTGGATCATGCGTAGCACCCCCCTCAAAAACAGATCCCCAGGAACCCCATGGATCGCCATCGCTTGAACCTCCGTAGTTACGATTCAGATCAACGCCTATGCCACCAGGATATGGTTTTCTGTTTTTACGCCAGTCGTGGCTTTGATCATGGCAATAATAATATCCGTCGGGATTTGCACATGTAACGAGCCATATACGATCATTGTTTACAACATCAGTTATTGTTGGGTTGCCACCATAATTAGAAGTTAATTGATTGGCAATATACAAACAAATCTCAACGGTAGGCCACTCACGCGCATGGTGTAAACCCATAAAAAAAACGCCGGGCTCGCCCTCATCAACACCAGGGTTATCAGATATTTCAAGACACCAAATGTTACGTCCCTCGTAGGTTGTACCAATGCTGTAGAGACTAGTGATACTTGGATAGGTACTTGCTATGGTCTGAAGCATATTTTCAATCTGGGCTAGTGTATGATATGAGCCTCTTGCTGAGTTTTCATATTCTTCAACATCTTTTATAATAATTTCATAGTTTATGTCCGCATTTTTCAATTCACTTAGGCGATTGTAAGGTACTATAATATCAATGGTTTTTCCAGGTTGATTGCTGACAATTTCAAAGTTGTTATCTGTTAAAAAATTATAATTATTCTCTTTTAATCTAACTAAAGCTAATTTGTTATCATATTTGATGCTAATGCTACTTGCTCCTACACTGAAAACAGTTGTTAACAACAGCGTACAAACTAAAATACCCATTATTTTTCTATTCATATGTTCACTACCCCCTATTTTAAATTAACATCTGTTAATGCGATATTTGACTTAAACTTTTCGTAATTTTTTTTGAAAACGAATTCAATAATTTATTTTTTAGTCTAGATAATAATAATTTAATCAATTTTAAATGAATGCATTATTTTGTAAATTTAGTATTGATATAAAGTTAACTAGTTAAACTTTGAGCTTAATTTAATATTTCGTGCTAATATTTGTCATTATTTTGTGATAAATTTTATCACGCGTGTTAGAATGATATATATTGACACGGTTTGGATATTTATTGATAGATAATTTCTATCACGCTAAATCGCATTGCGAACAAAAATTAAAAAAATGAAATAAAGTCACGACTAAATAGTCAAAAAGCCAATAATATAGACCATTTAGCCCAAAAACCTTAGAAAAATGATAAAATCAGATAAGAATTTTCGATCTTTATCTTATCAACAGGAGAATAGCAGAGATGCATAAGGGGAAATTGCCATATGCGGTGGGTTACCTTCGGTAGTCCGAAGGTAACCGATTTGAGGCCTATTCGGCCAAAAATTCGGTTGGATTTCCGCTACGGTCCGCAATTAATTTTTGAACTTCGTTAAAATCATGCGTTGAAACAATCGGTTCATGATCACTTTTATTTACATACTCTTCCCAATGTAAGTATCCACAATATACTGGATTTTTTAATATTGTAGAAATGGTCTTTTTTGCCCAGATGCCCCCCTTTTTCGTTGGAATCTTTGCCAAATTCAACATCTTTGTAATTTCTCCCATGCTTTTTCCATCAAGGTACCAAAAGTAAATATTGTGAATTACCTGTGCCTCAGCATTATTAATTTTAAATTTTCCATCTACGTAGTCGTAACCGTATGGTATGTTAAAACCTAGCACGCCACCATTCGTTTTGGCTTTTTGTTCCATTCCAATATATACTCGCTCACCAATTTGTTCCGACTCAAGCTGTGCGATACGTTGTATTATGTCCATCACAAATCGTCCCATAGCTGTTGATGTATCAAGTGATTCCATCATAGAAACGAATTCTTTGCCTTTTTTGTTTAAATCTTCCATCATCAGCATAAAATTTTTAGAATTACGGTGAATTCGATCCATTTTAATAACAAGAAGGGCGTCCCATTTGTCAATTTCTTCCATCATCTTTTTGTAAGCTGGACGTCGGGTTTTTCTTCCTGAATAACCTTCATCAATGTATTCTCCACCTATAATCCAATCTCGTGCTTTACAATATGATCTAAGTTTCTCCAGCTGTGCATCGAGTGAAAATCCTTCTTTAGCCTGATCTTCAGTTGATACCCTAGTATAAATTGCCGCTCTGACAGGTTGTGCATCCATCTAAATTTTATTAGCAATTTTTAATTTATAAAAGTATCTGCCGTGCTAAATAATATCTAACAATAAGTCGGTGTACATCGCTTGTGTGATAGATATACTCTATCAATGTAAATATATTGTTTAAAACGTGCGGCATGCTAGCACGGAAATATTAATTTAACTTTAAAAGTTAAAAAGTTAATTTGATAAATTAATAACATTTAATAAATTAATTCTAAAGCTAAAATCACTCCAAATTATTAAAAAATTTCACAAAAAACAAATTTTTATTTTAATTTTTATTCCGACTTTATCCCTCAAAATCAGTTTCACTTATTTCTTCATCAATTTCATCAGCTATTCCCTCTATTCTGTACTCATCGTAGTTAATCTTTTGTGAAGGTGCTTGCTTCTTTTTTATCTGTTTTCCACAGACTTTGCATTTTCCTTCTTCATCGTATTCTCGCCATTCCATGCAATTTGAACAAAACTCGTCGCTTCCAACGGCTATTTTTTTAACGAAAGTTTTTGTTGGCGTCTTTTTCTGTTTCTTTGTAGATATTTTTATTTGTGTCTTCTTTTTAACTACTTTTGCTTTTGTGTGAGTCCTTTTTTTCGTTTTCTTTTTTTGTTTTTTCATATAAAGCGCGCACTGGAATATTTTTGGTATATTTAATATTATCAATCATTTATAGCATTTTTGCTTTTATAGTTTCAAAAGATGTTCTTTTTGAGATATTTTGAGACGAAGTATTATAAATATTACTGTGATTCCCTCATGTTTTATAATTACAAAAATAAGGTAAAAATTTAATGAATTTGAGATGATTGGGGGTATTGGACAGCTATGACATCCTACTGCTCCATTTGCGGCGAAGAGTTAGCTCCGGAGGAAGAAGCCCAAGGTATTTGCGAAAGTTGCAAACTTTCCCAGAGTCAAGATCATGCTGAAGATATTGATGAGATAGAACCGGATATGAGGTAGAAATTGCAATCAATAGTTTTTTAATCTAATTTTTAATTTAGACTTTGTCCAATATTTGCACAGGAGGGAATAGGTATGGATCTAGTTTCATTCTATAATTCTGACCTTTTTAAATGGGTAATTTTACCTATGCTGATTTTCCTAGCGCGTTTAACTGACGTTAGTCTTGGCACATTGAGAATCATTTTTGTTTCTAGAGGAATCAAATATTTGGCTCCATTGATTGGCTTTGTTGAGATAAATATCTGGTTACTAGCCATAGGACAAATTATGGGTAATTTAAGCAACAATAATCCCAACAGCGTTGTTTGCACTTTAGCTTATGCGGGAGGCTTTGCAGCAGGAAGTTTTGTAGGAATCTTAATTGAGGAAAAGCTATCAATAGGATTGGTACTTCTTCGTCTTATATCCAGGCATGATACCAAAGAATTAATTGAATATTTAAAATCTGAAAATTATGGTGTGACAATTCACGATGCTGAAGGTGCTAAGGGGCCGGTAAAAATAATTTTTGCAGTCATCCGGCGCAAAGATCTTCGTAACGTTTTGAATAGAATAAATGAAATCCATCCGCATGCGTTTTATTCAGTAGAAGCTGTAAGATCAGTTGGAGAAGCAGAGATGCCAACTCATAAACATCATCTGTTTAGTTTTCAACGAAAAGGAAAGTAACTAATTGTTTTCTATTCTTTTAAAATATCACGCATACATTCGTCTTTTTTTACAATTTCGTGTATTTTATGGTCTATCTCTTTTATTTTTTTGAATGATCTTAAAAAGAGATACGTTCCTAAAATTACTAGTGCTAAACAGATAATAACTAAAGGTATAACAAAATGAATTGTGGAGGATATGTCATAATATCTTGATGTGGCAACTAGAATGGTGAATATTGATGAAGGTAGTGTATATATTGCTATTGCTGTACGTAACATTGAAAGTGATGTGCGTTTTTCAGCCAAAAGCAAGCTTACAGTATTATAGATATATGAAGATTCCCTCATAGATTATCATTCTTTTTTCATAAATTGACTAATTTTTTTAGCGGGCATCTTGTAGAATTTTTCTTTTTTATCCATAACTGCTATTTCTAGAGAATCAACATTAAATTTCTTTTTAGTTGTTTTGCGTAGAGTCTGAATTCCAAGATTTATAGCTGCATCAAGGGAGAGATTAGGAACATAATAGCGATTCAGATGGGCCATTGCACTATGGCTTTCCGTTCCTTCACATATCGCTTTATATTCAAGAAACGCACCCGACGGATCTGTATCAAATAGCCGATTTCCAGTCTCGTCAACCCCGGCCATTAGCAATGCAACACCAAAGGGTCTTATTCCATCGAATTGTGTGTAAAGATGCATATAATCGCAGATAATTTCAACAAGTGCTTTTACGGGAATTCGTTCGTCATATACGAGTCTATTGACTTGAGCTTCATCACGTGCTATTTCCACCAGGCGTTGCGCATCTGCAACTAGTCCCGAAAAGGCGCATCCGATGTGATCATCAATCTGAAATATCTTATCAATTGTATGTGCTTTGATAAGATTGGAAGTTAGGTTTTTGTGAGCTATTAATATAACTCCATCCTTGAATTTTATCCCTAAGGTCGTTGATCCTTTATTTACGGCTTCTCTAGCATATTCGACTTGATACAGTCTCCCATCTGGAGAAAAAATCGTACTTGCTTGATCATATAATGCTTCTCCGGATTCCATAAACTACGCTCCAGATGTTTAGTTTTTTTAAGAATATTTTTGTTTATTATTTTCTCTGCCAGAATGCAATAATGATGTTATATATTTATCCTAAGCGATTGGCGATTTGAACCAAAATTTTACTTTTTGCACCTTTTTTATCAACCAATATTCTTCCGTCTTTTCTCCAATGTCGCGAAGGATGCGCAGAATTTTTTTCTAAAACAGGATTGAGACCGAGTGATTTCGCAGCTTTAATTATACTTTCTACAGTAGGTTTTTCTACTGCATGTTTTTTAGAAACCTTTCTACCATCTAGCCGAGAAACTGATTCGTCAAAATATACGGGCCAAATTACGTACTTTCCCTCATCTCTAGAAACCATAAACAATCACAGAATGAAATTATAATTATATCAATACTGCGTTTATAGCGCCACTCTGACCAGGACGTGAAGTTATTCTTGCTTTTCCTATTTTTGTGTTTATGATGGCTCCTTTTGTCATAATATTTCTTCGAACGTAGTGGGGATTCGCTCGATTTTCTACGACAGTAATTATTTCTGTCTTTGTGGTTTTGTTTGTTTTTGGGTCCAGTACATAGGCTATGTTTGCAGTTTTAATTAGAGTCTTGCTACCGCTGCCTCGAGTTCGCACATTTTTCAGCTTCGTTTCTCCAATTGTTGTAAGGTTTTGTTCTCCACCCATCTCAAACTTTTTCTTACTACGAGAATAGCGGATTCTTCGCCCTGAACTGCTTCTTTTTGAATTACCTTGCCATAATGCCATTGAAAATTCGGAATAATAAGGTGATATATAAAGGATATGGCTAGTTCGGTAGTTTTGAAATTTCATGCCGATACATAAAGACAGTTAAAGAAGAACTATTCTAGTGTAGGTTTTTTCGGAGTAATTCTATGAAAGACCTTCTCAATTCTATCCTTCACGTCTTTAATTTCAAAAGGTTTCTCGATATAATCCATGGTTACAGTAATCCCAAAAGTTTTGTTGAAAGTGTCTGTCCTTGCTGTTAGAAAGACAATAGGTATATTTCTCCATTTGGCTTTTTCTCTAAGTCTGTTAAGAACTTCCCACCCACTCATAACTGGCATCATGATATCTAAAAGAATTAAATCAGGGATCTGGTCATTTTCCAATAGCTCTAGACATTTTTTTCCGTTCTCAGCACCTATAACTCTGTAATTTTGGCTTAATTTCTCCAGTCCTTGTTTAACAGTATATCTTACATCAGGTTCGTCATCAACAATCATGATTGTTTTTACCATGTACCCATCGGCTTGTTATATATATGTAAATTAGATTAATTATCTTTCTCTTTTTTATTAAAATATTAGAAAATTCTTGGAAATTGATTACGTTCTTTGTGTATTTATTCGTATCTAAGCGCGATGACAGGATCCATTTTGGCAGCTTTTCTGGCTGGAAGAACACCTGCAACAATACCTATTGCTATTCCAAAAATCACCGCTATTATAAACCATTCGCTTGAATAAATCAAAGTGATTCTACCCGAACTAAAGGTTCCAATTTCTCTTAGGTATCTGTTGAGAACTTCGATGATAAATGCCCCACCACTGGCACCTATTATGCATCCAAATATCCCCCCCATTAGCCCTATCATTGATGATTGAAATAAAAATAATCGCAAGATATCTCCTCGTTTAGCTCCAATTGCCATCATAGTGCCAATCTCTCTAGTTCTTTCAGTGACTGTTGCAAACATGATATTGGCGATGCCTATTCCACCTACTACCAGAGAAATCATTGCAATCGCAGTTATGAGCATACTCATTACGCTCATTATCTGATCTACCTTTGAAAGTATGTATTGTTGTGTCACTACAACAAAATCGGAATTCTTGTCCTTGTATTTAATCGCATCAGACTTACTGCTGTTCAGATAAGCCAAAATCTCATTTTTTGCATCAGTAACATGCTCTTTATCGTCAGCGGTTGCGGATAAAATACCATAGCCCGTAATACGTTTCAATATGCCTCCGATATTTGATCCAAAATAGGAAGAATAGTAAGGGTTTACCGGTCCCGCTATTGATAAAGCAGTTACTTGGCTTAGTAGGCTTGTACTTTCACTTTCCTTAAAAATTCCCACCACAGTTGTTTTTATTGTTTTACCGTCTATTCTTTGTATGTATATAGTATCCCCAACCTGCAGAGGTTTATCTTTCCCAAATATCTGAGAGATACTCTTACTGATTACAACTTCTTTTTTTCCCTCTTGAAAGATTCTGCCCTGATCGATTTTTAGACCCAATATATCAAGCAGAGCAGATGTTGTGGCATACATAGTTCCGCCTGGTTTCGACTGCCATTTCAGGAATCCTTCTTTTAACTTGACGGCCTTTAATGGAAGTAAGCCAACGGGAGCCACATCTTTTACATGAGGCAGCTTCTTCATCTCCGCTATATCATGATCGGTAAATGCTACTTTATTGAATGATATCTGTGGCGGGTCAGTTGCAGTACCGATGCCAATAACCATGCCCGTAGGATTGAAAATGTTCCACTGCTCTTCTATAAAACTCTTTACTGAAGTACCTGCAGTAGTCACGATTATTACAGAACCTATTCCAATTATGACTCCAACTAGAGTTAGAAACGTTCTTATCTTGTGCGATCTCAATGCATCAAGACTCATAAAAAATATGTCCCGTATCATGCTCTACCGCTTATCCTCCCATCTATCATGTTGATAACTCTATTCGTATATTTTTTAAGTGAATGATCATGTGTGACTAGCAGAATTGTTTTTCCTTCTTTAGTAATGGAGGATAAAAGCTTCATGACCTGTTCGCCCGTTTTTCGATCTAGATTTCCTGTTGGTTCGTCAGCAAGTATTATCAGAGGATCATTTGCCAGGGCACGGGCTATGGCGACACGCTGCTGTTGTCCGCCAGAAAGTTCTGAGGGCAAATGTGTCGCCCAATTTTCTATTCCAACTTTTTTAAGTAGATCATGCGCCTTTTTCTCTCGATCCGCTCTTGGTATGCCTCCAAATACCATCGGAAGTGCAACGTTTCTTAAAGCATTCATGGTCGGAACAAGATTGAAAGTTTGAAATATGAAACCGATTTTTTTACCTCTGACTTCTGCTAGCTCATTATCCCGCATTTCAGATGTTCTTTCACCATCTAATAAAATCTCTCCGGAGGTTGGTCTATCTAGGCAACCAAGTAGATTCATGAAAGTACTTTTTCCAGATCCAGATGGGCCCATTATAGCTAAAAAATCACCCTTTTTTATGTTCAGTGATACGCCGTTTAATGCCCTAAATTCTTGTTTGCCCATTTTGTAAATTTTTGTTACCGAATGAGTTTCGATAATATACTCTTTGGGCATTTTATCAAGTAGCCAATGCATATTGCATATTTAAATATTTATTTTTATATTAAATTAGTTATTTATAATAAAGAGCTTAATTGCAACTAAATTTTAGATATTCTTGCTAAATGTAAAAAATGTTGCAATGTGTACTTCTTGAAGAAACATTTAAGTTCGGTTTTAGTATAATATAATTTGGCGAACGACGAGGAACTTCCGGAACTTATTACCCATCGCAATTTTTGATGTTTCTCCGAGAGGTTCCCCGCCTCGACTTCTTCATTTTTACTCAACGACTATTCGCTAATTACTGAAAGTATTAAGAACCTAAAACGAGGTTATACCTTTCAGAGGTTATCAAATTTCATGGCTGCTATAATATCAGTTAGAAGCGTCTCTTTCGACACGTCTTTCCTTCTTAAGGATGATCTGTTGGTAGATAGAGCAATAAAAGCACTAGGATCGGATTACGTTGCTTGTTTTATAACATCTACTGTTGCGTCTGAGTTGGAGCAACTAAAGATTTGGGGCCGTATTACAAAATTAGAATATGAGCGCGCTATCAAAAGATGGAAGCGTTCGCACGCAACGGTAATTGATTTTAAAAATAGGCTGCTATCTGATGCTTTTGGTAATGCGTGTATACTTTCCATGGAGAAACATCATGGAGTTAAAGCTGAAGATATTGCCAATGACTGTAACATACTTGTCTCAACCTTGAAAAATGGTGTTGATTTGTTTCTTTCAGAGGATTATCATTTTACTTCCAGTATCACTAAAGAGGTGATTGATGAAGTGACGAGTGCAGCATGCTCTGAGTATCATCAGATGTGTGGTTCTATGTTGTATAGTATCGATACAAAGACGTTTTATGAGTCATATTATCGTGGGAAGATTGATATTGATGTCATAACATCTAGACTGAAGCCTATTAGAAAAAATGGAAAGCTTTTGAAAGATAGCAAGTTTGCTAATCAGTAAAAACCAAAAAATCACACGTTAACTTTAATGTGTGGTTCGAAAAGTAGCTTTTTCTAGTATCTACAGATTACAGTTCCTTCGCTGTTTCTGACAATGTATGCTTCGCGTTCTTCATCAAAATCAACGGTCATGTAGGTGCCATCTGCATTGAAAATTACGCCGTTTACTGCATCAAATGAAATGTCCTTGAATGTTTGATTTAAAACATAGTAATCTCTCCAATCTCTCGCAATGCCGGCGCAGGTCCTATACTCTTGCTTTTGCTTTGAAGTTAATCCTGGGGTGCCTATCCTCCAATTCCAGATGCCTAAAAGAAAATCCAACTCCTGTATGGTTAACTTTTTGCAGATCTTATCGAGCCAATATCTAAGTTTACTGCCCTTTGCACTTCTATGTGAAAGTTCTTTTGTCGTTGGCTCCTCAATTAAAAAATGCCATCTTACTTCTTTGCTATGTTTCTTTTTGAGTCTTGATCTGTCTTGCTCTTGTTTTCTCTTTTTACTGCATGTTTTACATCTTGTTGCATTATGATATAAATTGGAGATGTTTTTTCCACAATCAATACACGTTCTGATAGTGTTCTTTTTCATTATTGTTTTCCTCTAACCCATTAAAGTAAGTATATTTATGAAATTTCTGGTTTATATATTCTCGGCACGAGTTTATATATTGGTTTATTGGTGTCAAAGCAAAATTTATAGATAAAATCAATACTTAAATTCAATATTTCTTTTTGGGAGTTAGATAACTAAAATGTAACAAAATATAATAAAATCTTATCAAATCTAAAAAATGTTACATACAATCGTATTTAAAGAAACATTTAAGTTTGTTTTTGATGTTATAGAATTGTAAATTTGGAGCGGAAGATGGGGCTATCTGTAAGAAAACAGAAAGCAGAGGCATACAAAGTAAACCAAGAAGATATTTTAGCCTACTTCAACAAGATATTAGAATTAGATCCAAAAGATGCCAATGCATGGTATTATAAAGGTAACGCATTGGCCAGACTTGGAAGATGCGATGAAGCTGCAAAATGCTATGATAAAGCATTAGAAATAGATCCAAAAAATCCAAATGCCTTAGAATGGATTAAAGCAAAGCTTTCAATAACTAAAAATAAAGAAAATAAATAATGGTTCAACATGTGAACAAGATTTTTTTAAACGACTTTTATGATATTTGATTTTTTAATGGCAAGTTAGGTTCCATATGCTAGGGGAAGAGAGAAGGGAATTTGGACACCTTGCAAAACCTCCTCTCGATTCCTCCCCCATTTATTATTGGACTTCTGCACTATATAAAGTTTATAGAACGATTGTCCTGCAATAAAATTAATTTATCTTTTAGAAAGGTGGGGGAAGGGAACTGGTGGGCAGATTTGGGAACCTGGTCTCAATTCCTCTCCCTAGTTATTATTTAGTTGTTCATTTTATATAAACTTTATAGAACAATCATCCTGCAACCAATAATCACTTTTTTACAGAGATTGAATCAATGTAGTTTTTTCATGTAAGATTAGATCAAAAAAACTAATTTGATTTACTTTTTAAAAATAAAAAAAATATATAAAGAAGAATATGTTGCATATCTTGGGGGTTCGGGTAGGCAATGACCCATTAAACAAGGTGTGAGATTTACTTTTCTAAATTTCACCTCCTATTGCTTACCCTTTGCCCCTCCCTTAATGCAAATTATGGGCTCTATGTTTTTTCTTATGCAGTTTTGATTACGCTAAACTGATTAAAAAACAAGGTCAATATGATAATTTTATTTAAAAACGCCTCTTTAAATCCGATTTTTAAAAAATATGAGAAAAGGGTGTTTGATTTCACCCTTTTTAGGTTTTTATAGTTTGTATTGTTGTGTTTACTTTACCAGGGGTTGCTTCGTAATAATTTTATGGATTTGGCTCTGTTGCTGTTGTTGCGACTGTTGGTTTTGATTTTCTGGGTTGTGGATAATTTCAAAGCGGTTGTTTCCGGCTTGATCATAGGCTATGCCCATGATGTCCACGCTTGGAAGTGGGGTGTAGGGATATGTCCAGGTGTATAATGGTCCTAGTCCTGTCACTGTTTCTTGCAAGAATCCATTGAAGTAGAATTCAACTTTGTCCATATCGCTTGCTGCATCTGTGGCATCAACGGTGACGGTTATTTCCCAACCTTGTATTGCATTACCGGTTGCTTCATAGGACATCGTCATATCCGGTTTTGTTTTATCGATCTTGAAACTTACTGATTTGGGCGTTTCTTCGTTTCCGACATTGTCAACTCCTTTGTATTGCACAGTGTGTTCTCCGTCGGTTGTCACTTTGAATGTGGCTGAGTTACCAGGTTTAGTCTGCCAACTACCGCTATCGATCTTGTATTGTATTTCTTTCATGCCAGATGTTACGCTATTTGATTCTGGGTCACTGGATGTTATTGTTACTGTGACGTCACTTATATACCATTCATTTTCCCCATCGGGACTTTCTGGCGTTAGTGTATGACTTGAGGTTGGTGGTGTATCATCGGCACCTATTCCAATGGATTTATAGTTGTTAGTTGGAACATCATCTGGATAGAGCCCTACAAGTGGTAGGTTGATTAATAAATTGTACACACCCTCGGAAACGAACTGATAGTTGCCGAAGTTCACAGATTGCTCGCCGCCAAGTGGGTTGAGTGATATATCAGATACATTGGACCACCAGTTAACTGATCCATTCGGGTTTACAATATAGTCCCACATCTCTGCATATGCTGTGAGACCTGATTCGACCCATGTCCCAAGGTTATTCACAATTGCTGAAACAGGTACAGTAGATCCTGTTTTATAATAGACGCTTGGAGTAGGTGGTCCCTGAACTAGTTCTACATATGCCTCGATCATATTGTCGTAGGCGTAAGATGATGTTAGGTCATACCATGTGGTACCGCCATCTGATGAGAACCAGAATGACTTACCGACGACCCCTCCATCGCTTAGGCCCTGCGGATGGTGTTGTGGTGACGTTGAGTGTGGAATATCAACGCCTACCCAGATATCTTTAGTTGCATCGATTGTGGGTGGAGTTGCTATTGGAATTTCAATCCATTGTTGACCAGAGGCTCCTGTGAACGCCTGCGTTGCGAGTATTGAACCTGGTGCCGTTGTTGTTCCTTGGTCGTAGATTTTTACCGTACCATCATGCGTGTATCCTGCACCGTCATCGTAGTGGTAAAACTTCACCTTGGTGAGTTTTTCGCCGCTATGCCCTGCAAGTTCTGTTGGAGTCAATCTAATAGCACAAATCATTTGTCCAGTTGTGCTACCTAGATTATTTGCATCCACTTCGTTTGTATATTTAAGCCATGTTCCAGCGCCTCTATTATATGGTGAAGTGATAGATTTTACTGCGACATCATGAGTATATGTCAAAGTTATTGTTTGAGATGTAACGTTGTTTATCGGGTTTCCATCTCCGAGATATAGAGTGGTTGCAACGATATTGTAATCATATGAACCAGAGATACCAGTTGTGAAGTGTGAAGGTATCCATTGGGTTGGGTAGGTGAGTTCACGGGTTTCACCTGGATTTAACACGGTGGAAACTGGTGCGTAATCATTGTAATCCTGAGTATAGCTTACAGAGAACACTTTGACATTATCGACATACCAGTACAAACCATCGTAATCCACGTATCTGAACCGGATTTTCACATTTGCTTGGCCTGCTGCCCATGAGGAGATATCATAAGTTTTCACACCAGCAGTTTGAGTTGAATGGTAAGTATCAATATTGAACCACGTTGATCCACCATTAATACTCCCATCAACATAACCATACGATGAAGCACTGTAGTAGTAGAAATAGCTCCAGAATTGTAATTGGACGTTGGATAGTCCAACGCAATTGAGCGTTGGGGTGATTAACGAATCGTCCTGAGTTCTTACAGGTGACCAGTAAATTCTGGCAGTGCTGCTTTGTCCGGTATAGGTGGATTTGTGCCAATTGTTGTTATCCCACGTAACCGGTGTAGGTTCATTTGTAGTTATCGTCCATCCTGCAGGTGGGTTGTTTCCCATGGGTCCCCAAGAGCCCTCGAAATCCTCGTTTAGCAACGTTGTATATGCAATTTCAGTGATTTTTGCATTAACCCAGAATGTGTTCGCAGGGTATTGACCAACATTTTTAATTGAGGATTTCACCGTGTACGTTTGTTGTGCAGATCCACTCGTAGTTGGTGATGTAATGGCTACGGATTGAACATCGTAGAAGAATGGGAAGTACAACGCGAAATCTTTCTGTTTTACATTGTTTGAAGAATCCCCATCGCCAACTAACTGTGTTTCCGCTTTTATTGGATACGTTATAGTGACATTTTGCTGGTTGTGCCATGCTAATGGTGTCCAATTGGGGCAGGTAATCTGCTTGGTTTCTCCAACGTTCAAGCTGACCAAGGTGTTATTATTATACTCATTCCAGGTAACTCCAGAGGCGAACATTTTGAAATCGTCGATGTAGATGTTTGCATTATAATCAGAGGTCGCTAGGAATCCAATGTAGACCGTGCTTTGTGTGGCGTAAGCGGAGAAATCAATTGTGTGTTCTTTCCAACCTAATGGCGATCCATCATTCCGGTTAATCGTTGCAAGTGTTGTCCATGTTATCTTATCTAATGAGGCCTGAATCTCAAGTTTCGCAGCTCCAGCTACGGTGTCATGGAACATCCAGAGCTTCATTTGAATGACATCTAATGAAGTGGCTGCAAGGTCCAGTGATGTTGTATCCATATACAATCGATTGGATTGTCCAGCGGGGGCCAAATAGCCATAATATTTCATGAACTTAGCTCCATCGTGCGGAGAAGCTGTAGGTGAGGTACTCGTTGCGACCACAGTCCAATCATTATAGGTAGAGGTTCCTGAAACCTTGACGGTATTCCAGTCGGGTATGTCGTATCCTTCGAATCCTTCTGTTGTTCCATCAGGGAATGTGAAATCATCTGCCCAGAGATACCATTGTGAAGTGGTTCCTTGGTATCGGACCGCGTACCAGACAGCATTGCCTGCCTGCGAAGTCATATCATAGGTTTTAAGTGTCCAGGTAGCACCGGGGATCGTCCCAGAATCAAGTAACGTCCCAGCAAGAAAGTCAGCTATGGTGTTACCGGTTGTTGAATAATATATTTTATAAGGTTCGGCATAAGTTGAGTACCCTCTGAGCCAGAGACTGAATGAAC